>Ga0302326_10000196_pt1 | contig 178739 bp, 154 predicted proteins | sample Palsa_T0_3_FD_202264 | JGI IMG/M metagenome (GOLD analysis project Ga0302326, IMG submission 202264) | Peat permafrost microbial communities from Stordalen Mire near Abisko, Sweden - Palsa_T0_3 | ecosystem: Environmental > Terrestrial > Soil > Palsa > Peat permafrost | place: Sweden: Abisko...
GAGACCGTCAGATTTTTTGTGTAACTTGCGATTTCACGCGGCAGGTAGGCGGTCAGCGAAGAGGATATGAAAGTGGGAGAGAGCTTGGGTCCATTCTTTGGGCGATCGGCCCTTGGCCTTGTGGCTCTTGATAGCCAAGAAGAGGACCTTGAAGGCGGCCTCGTCAGACGGGAAGGAGCCGCGAGGATGGAGCGCCCTTCGGAATTGGGCATTCATCGATTCAACGGCATTTGTAGTATACAGGATTTTGCGGATGGGGCCAGGAAACGCCAGGAACGGCGTGACCTCTGCCCAGCGTGTTCGCCACAACCTGACGACGCCTGGATACTTGCTGCCCCATCGGACCTCGAAGGCATCGAGAGCGGCGAGGGCGGCGGCTTCGGTCGGAGCGGCGTAGATCGGACGTAAGTCGCGCACCATCGGTTTTCGGTCGGCGAACGAGACGTAGCGCAGCGAAGCGCGGATCATGTGCACGATGCAGGTCTGGACGATGGCCAGGGGGAATGCGGTACCGATGGCGTCGGGCAGCCCCGTGAGGCCATCGCAGCAGACGAAGAAGATGTCGGTGAGGCCGCGGTTTTTCAGGTCGGTCAAGACCGAGAGCCAGAACTTCGCGCCCTCGGTTTGCTGAAACCATAGGCCCAGCACTTCCCGCTGCCCCGACAAGGTCATGCCCAGTGCCGTGTAGACGGCTTTCTTGCGGACCGTAGCGCCGTCGCGGATGCTCACGAACAACGCGTCCAGGTAGACGACAGGGTAGACGGCTTCCAGCGGCCGGCTCTGCCACGCTTTGGCCAGGTCCAGAACGCCATCGGTCACCTGGGTGACGAGCTGCGGGGAAATCTCGGTGCCGTACAGCTCCTGCAAATGGCCCTGTATCTCGCGCGTGGTCATGCCGCTAGCGTAGAGAGCAAGCACCTTGTCGTCGAAACCAGAGAGCCGTCGCACATGCTTGGGGACGACCTTCGGCGTGAAGCTGCCATCGCGGTCGCGCGGCACGCGGATCTCGACCGAGCCGCTTTCGGTGTGCACCATCTTCTCGGTATGGCCGTTGCGGCTGTTGGATCGCTGCCCTTCGGCCAACTTCTCACCCTTGTCATAGCCGAGGTGGTCATCCATCTCGACCTCAAGCAGCTTCTCCATGAGCGATTTTTTGATTTCTTGAAGAAGACCTGATGGACCAAAGAGGTCCTCGGGGTTTTTCACGAGCTTGATCAGCTCCGCAGCCAGCTCCGGCTTGATCTTGGGTCCTAGAATATTCATCGGTCACAACTCCTTTCAGAAGAGGTGCCGGAGAAATCAAGTTACACAAAGTTTCTGACAGACCCTCACCGTCGGGTCCCGAATCGCCGTGGCCGCGTGGGTCAACCCCACCACGGTGGCGGGTGACCAGCCGATCATCATCAAGCGACTCAACTCGAGTACGTCTTTTTCGCTCGGCATTCACAAGGGCAATATCGAGATGTCCGTGGTGCTGACCACGGGGACGACGTACATCTCGAGCGCTCCAATTCCGGCGGGCACTTGGTCGCACGTGGCCGGAATGTTCGACGGAACGTTTCTCTACTTGTTCTTGGACGGACAGCAGTTTGGTCAGGTCTTCGCCGCAGGGACCATTCGTGACGTCTTTGCTCCGATCCGCATCGGGGCGACGTCGCAGACGCAATACCTGCACGGAATCGTCGATGAAGTCTTCATCTCGACGCAGGACATTACCAAGGACCAGCTCACGGCCCTCGCGTGCATCGGAAAGCCTTCGACGTTCACCGTCAACCCGGCCACCAGCCCACCGGTTCCGTTCGATACGACGTTCCATTACGACGTCGCGGTGACGGACAACGACGTGGGCTTCTGCGCAACGAACCAGTACGACCTATTTTTCACCAGCTTCGACCCGACCATCAACGCGGTAGTCGATCCGCCGGGGTTCTTCCCCAGCGTCCCGCCCGCCACCACGGTCACCTTCGGGGTGGACGTCACCCCTTCCGAGAGCGCGACGCCCGGGGTCAATTCAATCGACTTCGTCGTCCAGGACTTCGGCGCCACGTTCGAAGATCTTTCTGGCACGCTGCTCTTGAACGTCGCTACACCAACTGGTTGTTTCGTCTTCGAGACCCGTGAGCTGATGATTACCGATGTCAGCGTCGTCGACGATCCTGTCCGTGCGCCCCCGGCGGCGACCGGTGGCGGAGGCGATGCCGGCGTCCCCGTGGGACCCGTATCTCCCCCCATTCCCATCCCGGCCGAAGCGGGCGTTGCCGTCGAGACCAAGTCCAACGACGTGACGAGTGCCGCAACCGACAGCGGCGCGCCGAGCTCCAGTCAGGGAGTCTGGACGTTCGGCTACCTGATGCGCGAGCTCGCGCCGTCGGCCGCCCAGGCACCGGCGATGACGGAGAACCTGTTCGACAACTGGCTCACCGATCAGACCGTGAACGGATTTACCGTCTCCGCAAGGCCGGCCATCCAGCAGCAGCTGCTCGACATCTGGCCACGCACCCCGTCGGGTGAGCTCGACCTCGACAACGCTCCGATGCGCCTTCAGGCGATCGTGAGCCGTGTCGACCTGCGCAATCTCAGCGCGGGCTCGGCCGGCGAGGGCAGGTTCGTCTTCGCCGTCAACGATTCCTCCGGTTTCCCGCAGCAATTCACGGTCATCCTCGAATACAACCTCCCTGCGAAGACCGAGAAGGACGTCTTGACCTGGGCCAATCTGTGGCACGGCCTGTCGTCCCATCCATTCCCCTCGGAGGCGTACAACGCCGCACTCGAAACCATCACGAGACGATTCGGTGATCGCAACGCAGCACCCGGCGCCGTGAACGGAAGCGCGCTCCTCTCGCTTCGCACCAACGAGATCGCGCTCTCAGGAATACGCTGGGAGCTTCGAGAATTCGGGCTCTCGTCGACGACCAAGGTGTTTCAAGAGGCCACCGTCAAAGAGACGCCGGATCTGAGCTTCAACGGAACGCCGACCTTTGCCTCCTTCGTCAACGCGCATGCAACAGCGATTGAGGCCGAGGTCCCCGGAGCCAACGACAACACCGTTCCCGTGCTGCTCGGCGGCGCCCCGTTCTTGGCAGGCTCGATCTTCAACGACCTCATCGAGTGGGCGGCTCCGGGCATCGTGAGCGACGACGCTCGTTTTCACGCGTCGCTCAACACATGCAACGGATGCCATGGGCCAGAGACGAACACGACGTTCCTGATGATCACGCCTCGATTCCCGGGAAGCCAAGCCTCGCTCTCGCCGTTCTTGACGGGAACGACGGTGGTCGATCCAAGCGGCGAGACCCGTACGCTCAACGACCTAGGCAGGCGACAGACCGACCTGGAGAGTCTCGTCTGCGCGCCGGACGGGGGCTCTACGCCGCCTCCCATCGTCGATTCCGGACATCCGGCCACCGACTCTGGACGCGCGGGCGACTGATCCGAGACCACTCCAGGGGCGGTTCGCAAGCTGCGAGCCGCCCCGCGGCGCCTCTGGACTCGGAACGCCGGACTGCCCGCTTGCTTGGGCAGCGTGAGACGTAGCTCACACGGACAAATGACTATGGCTGGGTCCGACGAGACCATGCAATAGGGTCGAGAGATCGACCGAACACGGAAGGGGCCAACATGGTCAACAATCCCTCTTTGGGCACGTCCGCGGAGCCGCGCATGCTTGTAGCCGCCGCGCCGTCCTCGACCTCGCCAGTCGTTCCAGCTCCGAAAGCGGAAGCCCCCCAACCCCTTCGAGTCCCGGGGGATGTGCTGCTCTTTGCCGGCGCATTGGGGTTGGTCGTGTCTGGAGTTCTTCGATTTCACAGCGGGCCTCCACTCGGGGACGGAGCGCTCCCGGCATGCGCCCTCGTCTTGGTGCTGTTTGGCTTCGCGCTACGTTTTCCTACGCTTCTCCAAGATGGAACGGCGAGCGATGCCGGCGGCAATATGTCGACGATGCGGATCGCCGTGCTCATGATCGTCAGCGTTTTCGCTCTCATGACGGTTAAGGTTGGATGGGGCGCAACGGCGCTGGGCGATCTCCGAATCGATTCATCGTGGGCCTGGGTGCTCGCTGCGGCTCTAGGTGGCAAGGCGGCCCAAAGTTTTGCCGAGAACGCGCCGCCGAAATGAAGTTGCCGGCCCGTGGGCAGCAGAGCGCGCGATTGGGATGGCGAAGCGAAGTTGTACCACCCAGTGCAAGTAGCGCCGGTTCGTCGTGATATCCTCGTCCGGAGCGAACGAGCTCGCGGCTTGGAAACGACCGAGGCATGCGCGCATACGTAATCGAACAACCGGGGGGTCCCGAAAAGCTCGTCCTTCGCGAGGTGCCCACCCCCGCACCCCTCGAGGGCTCAGTGCTCATTCGTGTCCGTGCCTTCGGCCTCAATCGCTCGGAGTGGTTTACCAGGCGGGGCGACTCACCGAGCGTGAAGTTCCCGCGGGTACTCGGGATCGAATGCGTCGGCGAGGTGATGGCGGCTCCAGGCAGCGACCTCGCCATCGGCCAGCGCGTAGCCGCGATGATGGGGGGGATGGGGCGCGAGTACGACGGGGCCTACGCCGAAGTCACGCGCGTGCCGCGGGCGCACGTGTTCCCCCTCGAAACGTCGCTCGATTGGCCTCGGCTCGGCGCGCTCCCGGAGATGCTGCAGACCACACACGGAAGTCTGCACCTCGGGCTCGAGATCGAGCGCGCGAAGACGCTCCTCATCCGCGGCGGAACCTCGTCGGTAGGGCTCGCCGCCCTGGCCCTCGCGAAGCGAGCAGGTTTGGAGGTGGTAAGCACCACGCGCAGCGAATCCAAAGCCGAGCTTCTTCGCGATGCAGGCGCGGACCATGTGGTCGTCGACGACGGCGCGCTGGCGGGAAAGATGCGTGAGCGCTTCGGCGCCGGGGTCGACCGTGTCCTCGAGTTGGTAGGAGCCACAACCCTGCTCGATTCGCTCGCGAGCGCGACGCCGGGCGGCGTCGTCTGCATGACCGGTATCCTTGGCGGTGCTTGGGAGCTTGAGAGGTTCAAACCCATGGACGACATCCCGACGGGCGTGCGACTGACATCGTACTCGGGGCGCTCCGAGGACATCACCGCGGACGAGCTTTCGCGATACGTTCGAATGGTCGAAGAAGGCAGTTTGAAGTTGACTCTCGGACCGACTTTCCGATTCGAAGCGCTCGTGGACGCACACCGCGCCATGGACGACAGCAGCGCGAACGGGAAGATCGTGATCGTCGTCTGACGTGCGGCGCGGCCGGGTGGAGCCGCCGCGGGGCTCGACCTAGCGTCCGCGCTCGTGCACTAGGTTGTGCTTCCGGTGTTTGGAGCAGCCACCTTGGTGTCCCCCCCCTCTTCCACACGTCGATCCTCGGAAATCTCGACGGCGATCGCCGCGGCTTGCTCGGCGGGGACTCCTTCTGCCCGGCGCTCGTATTCCTTCTCCGCCCCGCTCGTCGCCCAAGCGCTTCTGGCTGTCGTCAATCTCCTCGCCCGGCAATTCGATTCGTAGCTCCTCGATGAGCATTCGCGCAGCGGCGGCCGCCGGGAGCGCCAGAAGCGCGCCGACCATCCCCATCAAGGTGCCACCGACCAGAAGCGCGAAGAGCACCACCGACGAGGGTAGACGAAGCGCGCTGCCATAGACTTTCGGCACGAGGAAGCGACTCTCGAACTCCTCGTACGCGAGCATTGCGACAAATACGATCCCGACGATGGCCGGCCCTCGGGCCGCTGCAGCCGCGAGCGCGGGCCCCACGGAGAGAAAGACGCCAATATAGGGAAGGACGTCGGCTAGCCCGGCAAACACCGCGATCGCCAACGCATCGTGGACGCGGCAAACCAGGAGGAGCACGAAGGTGAACGCGGCCATGAAGGCTGACGTCAGCACCTGGCCGCGGATGTAGCCGCCTACGATCGTCTCGAGATTCAGGAGAACGCGCGAGAGCCGTATGTGATGCGGCCGGGGGACGATCGCGAAGAGGCCACCTCGGAGGCGATCGCGATCAATCAGAATGTACAGCGCGAGGAACACGGCGCTCACCAGGTATGCGACGATCTCCGCGATTCGTGACGAATACTCGAGCGCGGCTCCGGCGGAAGCTTTCGCGATCGCGTCGTAGTGGACGTTGCGAAGCCATTCCGCGAGCGGGGCCATAGGCCGTGAGCGGCCCAGAATGTCGGCGAGGTGCGCTCGCAGATCGGGTTCTTGCTTCACGAGCGATGAAACTTGATCGAGAAGAGAGGGGATGGTCAGGGCCATGAGCAGCCCCGTTGCCACGAGCATGAGCGTGAAGACGAAGCCGATGCTCCAGCCGCGTTTCCACTTCTTTTTTTCCAGCCATTCGACCGCCGGGTTCAACGTCCCGACCAGAAAGAACGCGACAACGAGCACCAGCGCGACCGGCAAGAGCCGAAAGGCCACCCACGCAAGGACGATGGCGAGACCCGTGAAGAGAAGCCCCTTCGGAGTGGGCTCGAACCGAACTATCGACCTCGTGAGAGGTTCTAGGGAGCGTTTAGCCATGGCGTCCTCACGCGCTACGCGCGAAGCGTCGCGCTTTCGAGAGGCGATCGTTCGAGCGCGGATGGGGCGAGCTGGGCTCATGGGCGCTGCGACCCATGTGCCCTCAGCTCGGCGGTCCTTGCCGTAAACCAGGGAACGCCGACGAAAGGGGCAAAGTCGAGTCCGCCGCGGGTCATGTGAAATCCGACTTGAAGCGCCCCCTCCTCGACGAGCAGCGCCCACTCCGTCAGGCTCGAGGAGCTGTCGTATTCGAACCGAACCGAGTCGCTGTCACCGCGCGCCAGCAGCGATCGAACCTGCAAAGACGAGGGGCCCACGAGAGCTTCGCCGGTGGCGTCGAGATGCGTCATCGGCACCGCGTCGAGCACCCACTGCGGGATCGCCGTTTGGGTGGCGATGACTGCGGCCGCCACGGAGGCGTCTTTCGCCGTGACATGAATCGTCGCACGAAGCGCGGAGCCCGGCCCCCCGCGAAGAGTCGCCTTCGACAACTTCGCGCGGGCCCACCATGCGCCCGTCGGCGGCGTCGAAGGCGATGTCGACGCCCCGTCGAACGAAACCTCCGTTCCCGATAGATCGGTCACTCTCTTTTCTCGGTGAGCGACCACGCGGACCGAAAGGCTACCGGCGAGAGGTTCGGTGCCGAAGTGGGCTTGCATGTTGCGAACGAGGACGTCGCTCCCCGCGAGATCGAGCGATCCATCGCTCAAGCCGACCCCGCCCGAGAGATGCGCCAGGAGATCCCCCGAAATGCCGACCTCCTTCCAATGTCCAGCCAGGCCTGCGCCCTCCAACGTTGCACCCCCGGAGATTTGCTGCTTCGGCCACGAAGCGGTGAGCTCCGTCGCCACATCCAACGTCTTGGCGCCAACCTCGGCAGATCCCAAACGCGCCTCCACATGCTCGAGCGCCACGCGGCTACGCCCCAGCGAAAGCGACTGCTCGGGGATGGAGACGTCCGCGACTTCGATGTGTCCACTGGCGGTGGCCGACGCGCGGTCGGCCTCACCCCCCAGTGCGAGATCCTCGACGGCGAAATCGAGGGATCCATGCGCCCTCTTCTCTCGCAGGCCGCCCGCGAAATGACCGCTCGCCGAGGCGGGTCCAGACTGGACGCCCGAGGAGGGAGCCCAGAGGCCCAGGGAAGGAGTCTCCGCGTCGTGGAAATCGGCGGCGAACGTCGCATCCTCGAAAGCGTGGTCGAGCGCGAGGTCTGTGCTCGCGACGCTCGCGGCGGCGCTCCTTAGGGTGCCCTTGGCTCCTCTTTGGTCGGACAGTCGGATCCCGTCGCCGCGCACATCGAGGCGTCCCACCGGTTTCGGGCTCGCCTGGGCGACGACTTCGAATAGCGCATGCACGGGCCCCTCGACCACGAGGTCCGCCGAAGTCGTACGACTCTCCGCACTCTCGAAGGACACGCGGGTTCCACTCGCGAGCACGCCATGGTCCACGCGGATCGAGGCATCGAGCGGACCGTCGCCTCGAACGAAAGCGAGCCCGGAGACGGGCGCGAGGACCTGCAAGGTTTCTCCGGCCCGCAAGAGCCCTCTTAGCTTCAGGCTCGTCGATACCTGCTCGAGAATTTGAAGTCCCGGATGCCCTCGCAAGTCGAAGGGGTGAACGGTTGCATCTATCGACCCTTTTAGCCCTCGCGCGAGCGCACTCGGGCCATAGGAGATGTCGAGCACCTCGGCATCGACCACCGCGGGTCCTACGTCGAGCCACCGCATGGGTCGAAAGATCCAGCGGCCACGCACGCGCAGCTTGCCCGAATAGCGAATCGTGTCCGTCCATATTTCGCGCACGTCTCGAGCATCGGCGTCGTCGAGCTGGATCGACCAGAGGCGGTACTGAGCGTCGGTAGGCGGCGGCGGCTGGGGCCCCGGCTTACGATTCGGAAAATCAGCAAACCCCGGCACCGCCGGCAGCGCCGCAAGGTGCTCGGGCGTCGCGCTATCGACCCGTAGGCGAACGCGGAACGTCAAGCCTTCGGCTCGAACGCGCGAGGCATGAAACCTTCGATGAGCGAAATCGAGCGGCGAGAAGTTGAAGTCGCACTTGTCGATTCCCAGAACCCACTGGATGTTCCAGTCGCTGCCCCGAATCTTCAGGCCTTCGACATGGACCCGCCCGGGAATCCACGAGTATGCGCTCGCATAATCGACGAGCATCTCCTCTGGATCGGCACTGAGCGCCGACCGGAGCAGGTGGGTTCGTACGAGCATGTTTATGCCGACGAGATAAATCGCGATCAGGCCTGCTATCGCTCCCCCAATCCACGCGGCCCAACGCCACGCTCCCCCCCACGAGCGGCGTCCGCCGGTCACCGGCCACTGCCGCTTGTGGAGCGCATGCCCCAGGAAAAGCGAATGGACGCGAGAGACCAATAGCGTCCATTCCTTACGTTTCGCAGGGAAGGCGACGCGTTCAGACCGCTGCTCGCCGACCTGTAAGCGCGTGGTAACCCGCGAGGACCACTATCGCGCCCACGACGGCAACGAACATGCTCCAGATATTGAAGCCGGTGACGCCCACCGCGCCGATCATGTTGAAGATGAAACCGCCCACCACGGCGCCAATGATTCCGAGGACGACATCGAGAACGAACCCCTCGCCGGACTTGTTGACGACCTTGCTCGCGATGAACCCAGAAATGAGCCCCAAAAGAATCCAACCGATGATGCTCATGTTGACTTCCCTTTCGCGGGACACCTCAACGGTGGCCTCGAGAGTCACGGTATGAGCAACTTGCGGACCAGGCGCGATTGCAGCAAAAGTGCCGAGCTCACAGCCTTTTCGACACATACGGGGCGTTCGTGCGCGCGCGCGTGGCCTACTCGCGCTGAACGCCGCGTCGGCCTGGAGCTCCCACGAGCGCCGCGGCGTTCCGAGTCCGTCGAGTGGCGCTCGGCGGGTCCTTCTCCCCTGTCGCGTGGTCGCTCCGATCGAGCCCCAAGAATGGCGCGGGTTCGTGCGCTTGCGCGGCCGTTGGCGGCGCTCGCATCGCCCGTCAACCTCGGTCGAAACGCGTCGTCGCAGAGACCACGCGATCGTGGCGGACGCACGTGCTGCCGACCGTGGATCCTTGCCAGGCACCATCCGGTACGCAATAACCCAGGTTACAACGAGTGACGGGGGACCGCCGAGACCACGAGGAGCACGATGGATAACGAGACCGCTCGAGTCGCCGGCGGAAAACCGTCGAAACCCCTTCGCATAAGCTTGTGGGTCGTCCAGGCACTCTTAGCCGTCCTCTTCTCCGGCGCGGGGCTGTGGAAGCTTTTCACTCCAATTCCGAAGCTCGCAACGATGATCCCTTGGGCCGGCCAAGTTCCCGAAGCCTTTCTCTACGCAACGGGAGTCTTCGATCTGTGCGGCGGGATGGGTATCCTGTTGCCCGCGCTTACTCGCATCAAGCCCGGCTTGACCGTGCTGGCAGCGCTTGGCTGCGCGGCCCTTCAGGTGTGCGCCATCGTGTTTCACGTCTCGCGCGGAGAGGCCGCACGGACGCCATTCAACTTCGTCCTCGTGGGGCTCTCGGCCTTCGTGTACTGGGGGCGCCGCTCCCAAGCGCCCATCCAGCCGCGCGCGACGTGACCAGCCGCTCCCGCGCTCCCCTGAGCGCTAGTCGATCTCGATCCCCGAGACCAAGCTGTTGTTCACAACGGAGGTGAATTGGATCACGTAACTGCCGTTGGCGTTCGCATTGACCGTGAAGGCCTCGACGACGGCTTTGTTCTTCGCCCCGGCAGTCTTGTAGACGTCGAACTTGCTGAGGACTTGTGTGCCATTGATCGCCACGTTGAATGTGCGCGAGCCCGAGGTCGAAAAGTACGTCTCGGCGAAGTGCAGTCGCACAGTGTGGCCCGACCCCGCGGCAAAACCGGGAACGGTGTATGTGAAATTGTCGATCCTCGCGGTCTGATATACGGCGGCGGGCGCCGGATTGCTCACGCCACTGACGTCGATCGCATTGGCGTGATCGATCGTAGCACCCCCGGAGAAGTCCTTGTCTGCCACGTACGGCGCCGCGGCGGCACCCCCGGCATTGATCTGGATAGCCGCCGCAAGGGTGCTCGCGTTGGCTTCGTTTGAGAGGCTCGATATCCCGGAGCTGTCGACGGCTTCGACGAAGTAGTAGTACATCGTGGAGGCCGAGAGACCGGTGTCGGAATAGGCAGGCGTAGTCTGACCGGTTGCGACGGCGCTACTGGGGACTGGCGTGAAGGTCGCCGCGGTGCTGCGAAACACGTCGTAGGTCACGCCGCTCGTCGACGACGCCACCCAACTCAGATTGATGGCCGAGCTCGAAGCTGCGCTTGCCGTCAAGCCCGATGGCGCCTGAGGGGGGCACGAGACCGCACAAACACCGCCTTGGCATGTCCCCACACCGTCGCATGTGCTTCCGGTGGGGCATGACGTGCCGTCCGGGAGGCCCGTGCAAAAGGACGGTACACCGCTGTCGCCGCTCGCATCCACGCCCGCGTCCACGCTCACGCTCGCGTCCGCGCTCTCGCTCGCATCCACGCCCGCGTCCACGCTCACGCTCGCGTCCGCGCCCGCGCCCGCGTCCGCGCTCTCGCTCGCATCCACGCCCGCGTCCGCGCTCTCGCTCGCACCCGCATCTACGCTCGCATCCACTCCAACGTCCGCGCTCGCGTCCGCGCCCACACTCACGCTCGCGTCCACCCCTGCGTCGTCTCCAGCATCGGAGTCAGCGCCAAGGCCGCAGACATCCGTTTGGCCGGTTCGGTACCAGCGCACATAGTCGACATCCATGTACGTGTCGGCCCAATCGGTGATCTGAATCGGCGCTCCGAGCGTTCCGCCCAAGGCCAAGTTCATCGTGAGGAACATGTCGGCCTTGAACGCACCTTGCGCGGCACCGAGATTGAAGACACCCATCGTCACGCCATCGATGAAGTAGATCATCTGATCGGTGGCGTTATTGCCGGTGTTTACCCACTGCAGCCCGTAGGTGTGCCAGACGTGGTGATCGAAGTTGGGCCAGCCCGTCATCTCGTACTGCGACCCGTTGGTGACCTCGCCCACGCACTGTCCGTTGACGGAAGGGCACGGCCCGCACGCGACGTTGCCCCCTTGCGGCCACGCGCTGCACGCGTTGGTACCGCCGGCCCCGGCCCAGATAGCGTTCCACCCCATGTGGCTGACGCCGCCGCCCGTGGCCCACTCCATGATGTCGACCTCGCCGGACGCAGGCCAGCTCACGCTGCCGGGGGGCGGACCCTGATTGATGTCCTCGCCAAGCATCCACACAGCCGGCCAGATTCCCGATTCGGGAGGGCCGGCGCGATCCGCTTGAGGCAACTTCACCCGAAACTCGATGTATCCATCGCTGAAGTGAACCTTCTGCTTGGTCAAGACGCGACCGGACGTGTAGCTCGCCGTTTCTTGGAAGCTCTGCCCGTAGTCAGGGGCGCAAATGGGGTTGTCGTCGAGACCGTCGTTGTTCAGGTCGCAAGTGATGGGTTCGTTACGTCCTTGAATCCGAAGGCGGCCGTCTTGGACGCAGTAGTTCCACTCGCCGGGGAACTCCAGACACTGCTTGGTGGTGTACGCCTCGGCTTCGCCGTTTACATTGATCTCCTGAAAGCTCCACGAAGACGGGTCAAGGTCGGCTTCGGATTGGCCCAACCCTTGGTCGCCACCAAACTCGTCGTGCCACACGCAGCTGTATCCCGGGGGCACGAACGAGCTATTGCCGAGAGCGCTCTGCGCTTTGGCGGTCGACTCTCGGGTGCCCGGCGCTGAGCCCACCTCGGAGCAACCCAAAAGAGCGACCATCGTCGAGCCCGCGACGAGGCCGAGAAGACATCTTCTCCGCAAGTCCGCCCGTTGACACCTGACACTCTCACGCATCCCGCTTTCCGTAACGCGGGCTGGGAGAAGGTGTCCATAGTCAATACTACGGGCCATAGTCGCCGCGAGACGAGACAGAATTCCTGGTCGGCCCGGGAGACTACGGATGCCTCCGGGCCGCGCCGTGTGAATGACTACAGACCGGCCGCCCAAGGCGGGTGTAAGAGGCCCGATCCGTCAATTGTACGACCAGCACCCATTGCTTCCAAGTGTGCACGGGATGCATACGGGGGCCGTCGTTCCGACAAGGCACATTTGTTGACCCTGGGTGCAGGTATCGACGCAGCATGCGCCCGCGCTGCACGCACCGTTGGTGCACGTTGAGGTGGCGGATTCGTATATGCAGGTTTGGGCGTCCGCCGAGCAGGTGGCAAGGGTCGTCGCGTTCACGCACGTCGTTCCAGCGGCGGCGCAAACGGGATCCGTGTTACACGTGCAAGCCCCTTTGCCTGTGGCTGCGTTGCAGCTTTGGTGGGGTCCGCAGGCAACCGGCGTCCCGTAAGCCCAACATCCGTCGCCTCCAAGAGTGCAAGTCGAAAGGCCGCCCGAGACGCAGGACGTTTGACCCTGCACGCACGAATTGGTGCAACAATCGCCCGCGCTACAATTCGAGCACGTCGAGCTTGCCGATTCGAAGACGCAGCCCTGCGCGTCGGTCGAGCAAGTGGCCAGCGTCGTCGCGCTCGCGCAGATGCTTCCCGCCGCGCTACAGACCGGATCCGCGTTGCAGGTGCACGCGGCCGCACCGGCCGCCCCCGTGCAACTCTGGCGGGTTCCGCAAGGCACCGGCGCTCCGAAGGACCAACAGCCATTGCTCCCGAGGGTGCATGTCGCTAGGCTTCCCGAGACACACGACGTTTGGCCCGAGATGCAACTATTGCTGCACGCGAGTGCGCACGCCGCACTGGGCGACATGCCCGAGCAAGACATCGGCGTGATGCAGGGCACGACAGAGGTGGCGTAAAAGCAACCGTTGGTGTCCTCCGCGCACGTCGCCAGCGTCTGGGCATCCTGACAGACGGCGCCGACCTGGGTGCACGGGCTCGAGTTGCAAGCGCACGACGCAGTGACCCCCGCATCAGGACCGGTCGCCGTACAGGTCTGATGAGCCCCGCACGTCGCGGTCGTGGCCCATCGCGTGGGACCGGCAACCTGAGTCTGGCACGTCTGTACTGCACCGGAGACACACTGAGTCAGCCCTGCCGTGCACGCGTTCGCGCCGTCCGCACCGTCGCCGCCGTCCCCACCGTCCGCGCCATTCGCGCCATTCGCGCCGTCCGCGCCCCCCGCGCCCTCCGCGCCCTCCTCGCCGGAGTCCGACATCACGTCTTGAGCGGCGCCCTCCATCGATGTTGCCGACGCCGTCGCATCCGCCGAGCCCGCCGCGCGAGCGACGAGCGCGTAGGGCGACAGGTGCGTGGTCTGCCCGGCAATCGTGTGCGCGTAGATGTCCACGACGATCGGAGAGAGAGCGATCCACGTAGCGCCCGAGGTCGCCGTGGACGTCTCGACGGCGAAGTCGCTCGGCGAAAGGTCGGCGAGCTCGGTATCCGTATAGGCGAATGCAATCGTGATGGGCTGCGTAAAGATCGTCCCCGTCGGCCCGATATCGAAGACCGGGCTTACGGTGCCCTCGGGCCCGGGTTGCACGCTTAGGCCAATCGTCATCCACAAGTCGGCGCCAAGCGCGCCGGCAGGAATGGTCACCGTGACACCCATCGCGCCAATTGTGCCGCCCGCAGGCCCGATGTTGGTGGCAACGAGATCTCCCGACGCCAGCGCAGCCGCGACCGCGATCGCACCCGCTTCCGGCTCGACGACCGGCGTCGACGTTGGCGCTCCCGGTGGGGGTGCGACGCTGATGACGCCGTTGGTGACCTCGTTTGGGTCGGCGCAGTAGTGGACGCCGTTCGCGTCCGCCGCGCATACGCGGCCCATGATGCCCAGCACGTTGCAGTCCGCGTCGCTGCGACACAGGTCTCGACAGCGATAGTCCGAAGCGCAGGCCAGAGGGACGGGGCAGTCAAACTCGCTCGTGCAAGGCGTATTCTTTTCGGTCGGGGTTTCGCAAACTGCGTTTCGTCCGTCGTCGATGCACGAGCTTCCCGGTACGGGGCAGTCCGAGGCGTCGACGCAATGAGGCCGGCATTTGCCGAGCGCGCAGATTAGGTCCGTCGCGCAGTCGCTGTTGATCGAGCAGCCGGTCGCCGTCGCAGGGGTCGAAGTCGTGCAAGAGAGCGCGGCGAGGACCAGCGCCCCCGAAGCCCCACACAGCCAAGCTACGGCCCGACGGTGGCTCGACGGCGCCCGACTCCGCTTAGCCTCTTTCATCGTTCCTCCCTAGCCTCCGGCCCAGCCCGGTTAGGCCTTAGCATGGGCCAGCGCAGGCTTGGGCGCACGCGGACCCTACTCGCTCGCGTTATCTCGCCCTTCACGCGGCCAGCCGCGCCGAGTATGTTGTTCGCGCGGATGGGGTCGCCGGACGAGACCGCGCTGATTGCTGCGATCGCCGACGACCTTCCGGCGGGGGTCTGGGTGGCCACGGCCCCCGAGGGCCGCTTCGTGTATTCGAACAAGGCCTTCGAGGAGATCATGGGTATGGGGCCCGTGGCCGATGTCGGCGTCGGACAATACGCGCAGCCCTACGGCATCTTCACACGCGAGGGGCACCCGTACCCCGAGGCTCGCCTTCCCTTCGTTCTGGCGCTTCAGGCAAAAGCCGTGGTCATCGTCGACGACATCGTCATACACAGGCGCGACGGACGTCGCGTTTACGTGAGGGCGTTTGGCAAGCCGATGTTTGACTCGAGCGGCGAAGTCTCTCACATCGCCATCGCGTTCTTTGACATTACCCGGGAGGCGGAAGCGCAGGACGCGCGCGCGAAAGCCCAAACCAAGCTTGCGCAGACCGAGCGTCTGGCTTCCATCGGCATTCTCGCGGCGGGCGTCGCCCACGAGGTGAACAACCCGCTGTCGTACGTCATCGGCAATCTCGATCTCATCGCGCGCGAGCTCGGTACCGAAGTGGCGTCGGACCCGAAGCTCCGCCTGATCGAAGAAAGACTGCGCGACGCGCGCCACGGGGCCGAACGTGTGCGCGCCATCGTACGCGACCTAAAGGTTTTTTCGCGCGTGCAGGACGCCCGTCCCACAGCGGTCGACGTGCGCGCCGCAATCGAGGCCGCGCTGCAGATCGCACAAAACGAGATTCGTCACCGCGCCCAAGTCAGGCGCCACCTTCTTCCCGTCCCTTTGGTCTGGGGGGAGGAGGGGCGCATCGGGCAGCTCTTTCTGAACCTGCTGATAAACGCGGCGCACGCGATCCCGGACGGGAACGCGCAAGCCAACGAGATCGGAGTCGCGACGCGTACGTGCGCGGATGGATGGGTGGAGATCGCCGTGACCGACACCGGTATAGGGATCCCGCCGGAAGTGCTCGCGAAGGTCTTTGACCCCTTCTTCACGACAAAGCCCGTCGGCACCGGCACCGGGCTGGGATTGTCGATTAGCCACGCGATCGCCCTCGATCTCGGCGGGCGCATGGAGGTCGAGAGTCAACCAGGCAAGGGCACCACTTTCCGCGTCCTCCTCCCTCCTTCCGGCAAGCCGAGTGACTCGAGACCGCCTCCTCAAGACGAGGGGACCGCCAGGGGGGAGAGGCGCGGATCGGTGCTCGCGATTGACGATGAACCGCACATCCTCAAAGTCATCAAGAACGTGCTCGGGAGCGAGCACGACGTGACCTGCGAGCCGAGCGCTGCAGCGGCCCTCGATCGGCTCAGGCAGGGCGAGCGGTTCGACGTGATCCTCTGCGATCTGATGATGCCGCAGGTCACGGGCATCGATCTCTACGACACGTTGCTCGAGATCGCTCCGAAGCAGGCCCAGTCCATGCTCTTTCTCACCGGGGGCGCGTTCACGGCTCGCGCGCAGGCGTTCGTCGACCGAGTGCCGAACGCCGTGCTCGAGAAGCCCTTCAACGCGACGGCCCTCGTTACGCGTGTGCGGCAGATTCTCGGGTCGTAGGAGCTAGGCGATAAGCTTCGCTGTCTTTACGGAACGGCGGGAAGCCCGCTCCAGAATGTCCAGATGGCGGCGGGATACCCTGCGCCACCGTTGGTGTGACCGGGGCCACCGCCCGTGCACCAGATCACGGGATACGCCGCCGGACAGCCCGTGTACTGCTGACAGTTGCCATCCGGATAGACCGTCCACGGAGTGGTGGCCGTTCCGACGCAGCCGTCCGTCTGTAGGACGAGATCCCGCGCCAACGCGGACCCGGTGGGCCCCGTGATCGGGTTCTCGGTGTCACTGGCTCCCGTGAGCAGGATCGCGGCGAACGGCTTTCCGCTCGGCGGCGGCCGATCCATGCGCAGGCCGCCGGCGGCCGTCGAGATGCCGCGCAGCACTGTGCCACCGCGCGCGAAGCCGAGCAGGTACGACTCCCACGCGCCGCTGCTGTATCCCGCCGCGAACAGGTTGCCTCGGTCGACGCAGTACGTCGATTCGACTTCGGCCACGATCGAGTCGAAGTACGGTAGGTCCGGCGTGTTGCTGTAACCATCGGCAAAACATGCGCCGGCGCCTTGCGGCCAGACGTAGCTGAGACCAATTTGGATGGCGTCGGGCGTGCTGACCGGGAGCACGCGGAAGCCCCCGTCGTTGCCGTTCGTTCCGATCGCTCCGCCGCATCCGCCCCCGCCGAAGATGACCGGGTACGCCTTGGTGGGATCGTAGTTCGCCGGCAGGTCGAGAAAATAAATGCGGTTCGTCCAGCTTCCCGGAGCCTCAGCGGGATGCGCCGCCACGAACGCCGGATCGACTCCGGTCACCGTGATGTCGTGTTGAACGAACTTGCCAGACGCGTCCATGGCGGGCGGCGCGCTTCCGCAGCCCGCGGTCTTGCCCGTGGGAAGCGAGGCGCTCGCATCCCCCGCGCCGCCCCCGGTAGCGCCGCTCGATCCGGTGCTCCCCATTCCGGAAGAACCGGTTGCCGAGGTGCCGCTCGCGCCGGACGCCTGGCTGGTGTCGCCTGACGCGCTGCCGGTCGCGCTCGCACCCGAAGAACCGGTCGCGTCCCCACTAGAAACCGAGGAGGTGGAACCCGCGGCCCCGGTGGTGCTCCCCGTGATGCCTCCTGCGCTCACACCCGCGGTAGCACCATCGCCGGAGGTCGTACCCGTCGCCGTGGCGCCCGAAGAAGCGCCACCGCTCGCCGCAGCCGTGCTCCCGCTAGCGCCGCTCAGCGAAGATGCGGACGAGCATCCCGCAAGCAAGACGAGGACGAATGCCAACACAGGCGCGGCGCCATGCTCGGAACCGTATCGCGCTCGCTTCATCACTTGCCTTCCCTGTTTGGAAACTTGCGCGTTTGTACCCCCGAAGACGCTCGGCGTCCTCCGACTCGACATAAGAATCAAGTCTCATCTAGGGTCACGGTACAATTCCGCGCGCGTCTCGCTTCAGACCGACAAGTCCGCCATGATGGCTGCGGCGGTTCGCGCTCCGCTCAACCGGCGTGCTTCGCTGCCATCGCGAAAAAGAATCATCGTCGGAATGCTTCGGATGTCGAACCGAGCCGCGACTTTGGGAGCGCCTCGGTGTCCACCTTTGCGACAACGACCTTGCCAGCGCGCTGCCCGGCGACCTTCGCGATCTCCGGCGCGACCGCGCGGCACGGTCCACACCATGCCGCCCAGAAATCGACAAGGACCGGCACCGGAGCGTCGTGAATCAACTCGTCGAACTCTTCGTCGCTGCCTACCGAAACCGGATGCGCCACCGGAAGGAGAGCGGTCTTGCAAGCGCCACACTTGGCCTTCTCTCCAAGGCGTGCGGCGCGGAGGCGATTGGAGCTGGAGCAAGACGGACACTGAACGATCATGGCTATGGCCAAGGTGTGACCGCGTTCCGCCGCGTCAAGGTGGGGGGCGCGGTGCCCTGCCCGGACGTAACTGGCACGTGCGCCCGAGCACGCACTACGGTGGCGCTGCGAAGGCCTGAAGAAAAAGGCCGATCACCAAGGTGCCGAGGGTGCCGTTGACCACTTCGACGGCCAGAAGCCGACGTGGATACGTCGTCTGAACCCACATGTTCCAGAATCGTGGATACACGCGAATGGCCGCGAACAGTGACCCCAGGATGAGCGCACCAGCGTAGCCGCGAAGATCCACCAGCGGGCGTAGCCATACGAAACCAATCGTCAGAATGTAAACCTCGATCTGAGTTCCGAGAAACTGCGTCACAAAGTACTTGGGCTTTGATGCCCACTGCCTCACGGCGGGACTCTCCGCTTCGGCCTTGGCGGAGATGCGGTCGACGATCGGGTTGCCATACGCGAGCGCGATGAAAATGAAGTGAACGACGCCAGCCGCGGCGCCCCATAAAAGCACGGTAGCTCCCATCATGCGTTTCCCTTCTGGTGAGGAGAAAACCTTACCTTCGACCTTCGACAGCCTTCTGTCAGGATTGTTCGAGCCACCGCCTGGGTCTCTCGCGTAAGTCTCCCGCCCCAACCCGATCGCACCACGCCTCGAAGGCTACGCGCGGCACACCTGTCCACGCTAGATCCGCGAGCGTCTCGACTAGAGGGACGTCCTCGATGAGCGTCGCGAGCTTGCGATAGAGGAGCGCCGCCGGCATCTGCTGCGCGAGCGTCGCGGCGAGGCGATCCGCTTGCCGGATGCCGGCCGGCCACTGCGCGGCTCTCGGCGGAATCCTCTCCAGATGCTCGTGCACGCCGAGCAGGGCGCTCGCGGTCTTTCGGCCGAAGCCAGGAATGCCAGGAATTCCGTCCGCCGTGTCGCCCACGAGCGCGAGCCAGTCGGGGAGGCTCGCGGGCGCGACGCCCACACGACGCAGGAGCTCGTCTTCGTCGATGAGAAGCTTTCGCATGCGATCGATTTGCACGACGCGCCCACCCCGGATCGACTGCCCCAGGTCCTTGTCGGGCGTCAGGATGCGAACCTGCTCGACCTCGTCGCGCCAGCGCGACGCGGCGGTCGCGAGGGCGTCGTCCGCCTCGTAGCGGTCCATCGACCAGACGACGAGGCCGATCGCGCGCGCCGCCTCCTCGGCCGGATCGAACTGCGCGAGAAGCTCGGGCGGCACGCCTTCATCCGTCTTGTAGCCGGCAAACCAATCGTTTCGTATCGATCGGATGGGGTTGTCGAAGGCGACCGCCACGTGCGACACGCGCTCCTCTTCGTCGTGCAGAAGGGCGAGCATGGATGCAACAAGGCCCACGGTGGCCTTGAGCTCGCGCCCGTCGGGCGCGAGGTGGTCCGGTCTCTTCGAGAAATGCGCTCGAAAGAGCTCGTAGGTGCCGTCGACCACGTGGAGACGCATATAGGCCGACAAATTACACGACGACGCGGGATGCGCGTCTAGCGGATGCGGCTTGCGTTCACATCGGCGAAGCCGTCGAACGCCCCACCTTTGGCGCCGAGCTCGACGCAGCCGCGCGCTCTCGCGCCACGTCAGGGCACAAGCCCGCGGGGACCTCGTCGACGATGATGCGGTAGGCCGCTCTTGCCTCGTCGCGCTGCCCGCTTGTCCATAGGGCGTCGGCGAGCCCCAGACGCGCCGGAAGGTACCTGGGGTTGACCTTGAGCGCGCGTCGGTACGCGGCCATGGCCTTGGCCGTGTCGCCTCGCGCCTCGTCGACCTCTGCCAGGCCGCCCAGGGCTTCCGAATCTGTGGGCGCCTTTTCGAGCGCCGCGCCGAAAAGCGCGGCCGCGTCTGCGAGACGTCCCGCTCGGCGGGCGCCGCGCGCTCGTGCGAGCAAATCGTCTTCCGATCCATGGTCCGCGGCAGTCGGTTCTACGAGCGGAGTCACCGTGGCGCGCGGATCTCGCGAATGCGCGGACGCCGACGCGACCGCCGGTGGCACAGGGGCTGGGGTGGTCACCGTCTGCGAGACGGTCGGCGTGCTCCCTGGCGCCACACCAGTGGTCTCAAGCGGCCCCAGCGACCCCGCGGGCGGCACCGCCGTGTCGACTCCGGCTGCGATTGGACGTGAGCGCTGCGCGGCGCGCCACGCGGCGGCGCCGACGAGTAACACGGTGAGCAAGCACGTGCCGGCGACCCATCCAACAACTCGACGAGACACCTCGAGGCTGAAGTCCCGTCGGCGTGCAACTATTCGAGCTGGCTTTGCCGCGTCGATGGATGGCTGCGCTGAAACGATCGCCGTGGGTCGGCGCGACGGCCGAGACACTCCCGCGGAATTGCTCTCCAACACGAGTGGCTCTTCCCAGACCGCCGACAATGGCGCGAGCGTCGCATCCGATGCCAATTGCGTGTCCGCGAGCTCCACCCGCACGCGTGAGCGGCTTTCGCGAACCGCGTTCTCGATGTCCCTCGTCCGCATCACGCGCGCACTGCCCATGAGCTCCGTCATGAACGCTGCCACATCCTCGCGAGTCGCATATACGTCTGCCGAGCGCATGGCCTTCTCCAGGTGGGCCGCCATTTCGAGCGCCGTCTCGAAGCGCTTGTCGGCGTCGCGCTCTATCGCCCTTTCGACAACGCGGCGAATGGGCTCCGGAACGCTCGTCGGCAGTCGCGCCGGAGGCACCCCTGCCGTGAGCTGCCGGAGGAGCGCCAGCGCGTCCTCCGCGTTGTAGGGTGTGGAGCCCGCCAGGAAGCGATACATGCTCGCGCCCGCGCTCCAGACGTCGGTTCGTCGGTCGACTTCGCCGCCCATCGCTTGCTCGGGTGCCATATAGGCAATCTTCCCTTTGAGCAGACCTACCGACGTATCCGCTGTCGCGCGGTTGCGTGCTTTGGCGATGCCAAAGTCTATGACCTTCGTCGTGCCGCTGAATCCGACGAGCAGATTGTGGGGAGACAAGTCGCGATGAACGACGCCCAAAGCCAGCCCCTGGTCGTCAGCGAGCTGGTGAGCGGCGTGCACGCCCGCGCAGGCGTCCACCATGATGCGCGAGAGAACACCGAACGGGATCCGTACGTCACTCCTTTCGGCGCTGCGGCCTATGTTGATGAGCGAATCGCCATCGATCCATTCCATCACCAGAAAGAGCACTCCACGCTCCTCGCCCAGGTCGAGCACCTGAGCGACGTTGGGGTGCTCGATGCGCGATACGACGCGGGCTTCGTCGAGAAACATGCGCCGAAATTCGGCGTCGGACGCCAGCTTCGGCAAGATGGTCTTGATGGCGACGATGCGTTCGAACCCATGCTTGCCCTCCTGGCGAGCGAGCCAGAGCGACCCCATGCCGCCCTCCGCAACCTGGAGAAGCAAATCGTATCGGTCGAGACGACAGCCGGGCGCGAGCCATGCGGCCTTCGAGGCCTTCACGGCACGACCTGTTCGTGCGTGGTCGTATCCTGCATCTCGATATGAAACTCGACGCGCCGATTGGCCGCGCGACCGGCATCGGTGTCGTTGGGCATGAGGGGCTCATCTTTGCCCATGCCCCGGGCCGAAAGTCGAGCCATCGAGACGCCGTGTTCCACGAGCCAACTGACTACGGCCTCGGCGCGCCGTTGCGACAACACCTTGTTGAGCTCAGCTCCGCCAGTGCTGTCTGTGTGCCCCTCGACCGTTACGCGCTTGATCTCTGCGTGGTCATTTAGCACCCTCGCAACCTCGGCTAGGAGCGAGTCGCTCTCCTTTTTTATCACCGCTCGATTGAGATCGAATTTCGGTTGCTCGAGAATCTGGATTTGAGCATTCTTGATGGACACCCGCGGGCACCCGGTTGTCTTCGGATCATCGCTCTTGGGGCCCGCCGCGTCGGGGCACGCGTCGACTTCGTTGACAATGCCATCCTTGTCGCGATCCGTGTCGGGCGGGCAGCCGTTCGTTTTCGGATCGTCGGTGCGGATGCCGGCAACGTCGGGACACGCGTCTTGTCCGTCGGCAACGCCGTCGCCGTCGCGATCCAGCGGGATCGGGGGCCGAACGGGTGGACAGCCGTTCGTCCGCGGATCCTCGGTCGGCACGCCCGGCGAATCGGGGCACGCGTCGTCGACGTCCAGAACGCCGTCGCGGTCGCGGTCAGTCGCCTGGGCCACCTTGGCAACCTCGGCAAAGGGTGGAACGTATTCGATCGACGCGAGCGCTCTGAATATCGATGTTCCGGCCGCGTGCGAAAGGCCCGGACCCAGGCCCGCGCCGAACCGGAAGTCGCCCGCGGTGTAGTGGGCACCGGCGATCAAGGCCAGTGGCGTGGTGTGAGCTCCGAAAGGATCGACGAGCACCGTACTTGCCCAGATCTCGGGACCCATCACGAGTTTTTTTTCGAGAACGCGGACGCCCGCCGCCGCACCAAACGTGGCTTCGGAGCCCGTCGGATGGCCGGCAAAGCCATCGGTATTCGCGCGGTACACGACACCGAGCGACGCCGAATAGACGAACGCGTAAAGGTCGCCGGACGCCGAGACTTGCGGTCCTGCCCGCACCGCTCCATCGCCCAGATAGTTGTGCGAGTCACCGGTGGGAAGCCACACGCGCCCGCCGACTGCGAGAGTCAGTGCATAGCCATAAGCACCGACCAGCCGGACATCAGCGCCGAGGCGCAAGTCACCTAGACCTCCACCTGAGGCGCCCACGACGCGCTCTCCGTTCACGACGCCGCCCGTCTCCGATCCATCCTGAGTGATGAGGACGGGCAGGCTGACGCCGACACGTACTCTCGAAAGCAAAACGATCGAACCGCCGACGTGCACAAATAGCTGATCCGAGATGATGCTCGTATTCTCCGAACCGTTCGGATTGACGAGCACGTACGGCTTGTACCCGTAGTCGAGCACGAGGCCGATAGCCGGCCGGATTTCCCCCCGTAGGTCGAGGGTGTCGTGCACGAACCACTCGCTTCCCGACTCGGAGGGCTCGAATCTGTCGAGAGCGAAGCCCTGCGCGGTGGGGGTTACGGCCGATGCCGTTTGGGCCTGGGCGGGAGATCCGACCGCGCAGAGGACGACCGCAACAGCGGGCCACGCGACAGTCCGACGGCGGCGGAGGGACATCGAAACGTGAGTCCTCATCGGTGGGACTCACGGACATCCGGCGTTGGAAATGTCCGTGCTCTGCATCGTCACGGCTGCCGTTTGCGCCAGCGTTCTCCCGGGCGCGACGTTGGCACCGTCGAGCAGGGAGATGCTCGCCTGAGCCAAGACGTTGCCCTTGAGCTGGGCGCCGCCGTTGATCGTGGCGGAGCTCCCTACCTGCCAGTAGACATTGCACGCGTTTCCGCCGTGGATCATGATTGTCGATAGATTCGAAGAGATCGTCAGCGTGCTCCCAATCTGGAAGATCCAGACCGCGTTCGGATCGCCCTCACCGTCCAGCGTGAGATCGCCAACCGTTTGAGCGGCCGCAACGGCAAAGCAATAGACGCCCGGAGGGATCGTTTTGCCGCCCAGATCGACGTCCGTCATCGCGTGCTGGCAAGGCCTTCCTGCGAGGTCGTTGTAGGCCACGGTGAGATCGGCCTCGGCCTGCATGGCCGCTGGGTCTCCGAGATGAAGAGTCCCCGTGACTTGCCCAGCCGTCAGCCCGACTAGCGCGGTGCCGGGAGAAATCCCCACGTCCCCGAAGATCGCGGTCGTCACCCCCGTATTGGTTATGGTCGAACCAGCGAGGACTGCGAAGGTCCGAGCGGTTCCGAGCCCCGGGAGTGCGATCGTTCCGCCTTCGATCGTTGCGTCCGCGCCCCCTGAGTCACCTCCCGAGTCGCCGCTCGAGTCACCTCCCGAGTCGGCGCCGGAGCCGCCTTCCGAGTCGCCGCCCGCATCAACGGCGGTCGTTTCAGCCAAGCTCACATCGAGCGAGCCCTCTAGACCTTCTGGCAGCGCATCTGCGGAGTCGGTTCCCTCGTCCGACATTCCCTCCGACGAGCTTTCGCCCCGACCCGATGTGGCGTCCGCAGACGTGTCCGATGGGTCGACGACGTCGCTTCCGCCGCATTCCACAGAAAGAAGCGAGGCGATGGCGACCCACAGAGCCCATATCGCAAGTCGGCCCAGCACACCTCGAGACATCTAGTTTCCCCCTTGCGCCCCGAGTCCACGACCGCGTCCGTGATGGGCTCATTGCTGGCGAATTGCGCGCGGCCCGTCGCGCTGCTGCCGCTCTGTGCAAGAAGCGCGCTAGAGATGCGTAGCGTACTGCGCGATGCGGAATGCAGGTCGAAACGCGCAAATCACCAAACACGTTTTGCGATTTGCAATTGGATGATCTTGGGCGGGTGCCAAGAGCTCCGGTGGCCGTGGCACCAGGCCGCTAGTTCGACCCCTCCGCCGCGCCCACCGTGCAGCTCGCCGTGCCCCGCGGCACGCCCCGAGCATCAGTCGACGGGCAGCCGGTGCCGCGACCGAGCGCCGCGCTCCCGCTCGCGACAAGCGCGACGGGGACCGGCCCGCCCTGACTGCTCAGCGTACCGACCATCGGGTCGGTCGCTTCGTAGATACCGGGAGCGCAAAGGGCATCGGCACCGCCGCCGTTCGCATGATCGGCCGGCCACTGCATGTCGCCGCTGCCCGTGATGGTGCCGACCTGACACTGCATGGCGGCGCCAGGGTTCAGCGCGGTGTTGTCGTCGAAGAGCGTGTTCCGAATCGTCAGACTCGGCTGGCCGAAGATGGCCGCCGCAAATTGGTTGGAGGCGTCGCACGCGTTGTGGGAAAACGTACAGTTGAGCAGCGTGCCGTCGCCGCCGAAGAGCGCGAGCGTGGCCCCCACCCCGGTCTTCGCGTGATTGCCGTAGAAAGTCACGTTGGTGAAGTCGAACGTCGTGCCGTCCGCCTGGATCGTCCCGATCCCCGTGAGCCCGACGTTGCTCGTGAAGGTCGATGCCGTGATCGTCAGCGTCGAGTTGTGCAAGTACGCCGCGCCGGCACTGTCCCCCGTATTGCTGTCAAACAGGCAACGATCGATGAGCGTGGTCTGCTTGGCGGCGTCGGGAGTGCGAGCAAGCGCGCCGCCCAGGGCCCCCGTGCCGCTGGAGTTCGACCGAAACGTGTCGCCGCAGAACGTGTGCGTCACATCGCTGCCGCCGTCCATGCCGATGGCGCCGGCGTTGCCTCCGCTGCCGACCTGGTTCTGCTTGTTCTGATTGACGACGCTACACTTGGTGGGGTCGTTGCTATTTGCGCCGAAGCCGAGTGCCGCGTTGCCCTGGAACGTGGAGTTATACACGTCGAGGTCGGAGTTGAGGCTGCCAATCGCGCCGGAGTTCGAGGCCGAGTTGTTGAGGAAGGTCGACCCGACCACGACGCCATTGAGCGCGCCGTTCAAGTAGACGGCGCCGCCGCCGACGTCGGGACCGAGCTTCTCGGCCGAGTTGTCGAAGAAGTTGGTGTCGATGACGTTGAGCACGCCGTCGCGCATCTGCAGCGCCCCCCCAGCGCCATCGTAGTAGCCGGACGAGCAAGGCGCCGGCGCCGCTGCGATGGGCATCGTACCGGTCGCGTGGCCGTGCGCGAAGGTGATGTGCTGGAGCGTGAGCTTGTGCGTGTTCGCCCGGTAGTTTGGGCTATTCCAGTCAAGGATGCGCACGCCGCCTCCGCCGTCGATCGTCACGACACCGCCGCCGTCGATGACGGTGTCGATGCCGATCGGTAGCTCGATGGTCTGAGAGACCGTAATGGTCGCTCCGCTCGACCCGCAATCGAATGTCACGACTCCGCCCTTGGTCAGCGCGGCCGACAGGGCTGCCTCCGTACACGAGGCCGCGGTGCCGGTCCCCACGACCGTCGTCGGGGTGCTCACATCGGCGGCCTGGATCGGCGCAGCGCAAACCGCGGCCGGGAGAGACACTCCGCCGCCGTCCACGTTGGGCGGTGGCGCGCTCGCCTCCCCGCCCGCCACGTTGGGAGGTGGCGCGCTCGCCTCCCCGCCCGCCACGTTGGGAGGCGGCGCGCTCGCCTCCCCGCCCGCCGCGTTGGGAGGTGTGCTCGCCTCCCCGCCCGCCGCGGAGTGGCCACCTCCGCCGGCATCCTGAGATCGACTCGCGGAGCTCGAGGACCCACAACCAGCGCCCATCGCGATGACGACGGCGGGTGCGAAGACAACCCCGAGACCGATGTTGCCCATGGAACCCACTTTAGCCCGGCATCGGAGGCGCCGTCGCCTGAAGGCGCCCTGGCTATCGCCGCGAGCGTTTTTTTAGCAGGTCGCCCAACGTGCCCAAGGCTTGCGCGGAGTCGGCTTTCTTCTCTTGTTCCCGGAACCCGTCGAAGTGCGCGCGCTCTTCATCGTCTTTTAGGCCGCACACCGAAAGACGGATGCGGCCTTCCGCGATCTCGATGACCTTGGCCTTGACCTTGGTACCGATGGGAAAGGCTTTCCGGAGATCGGTGCCGCGCGGGACTCCTATCTCGACGGTCGGGATGAGGCCCCGACCGCTGCGACCCCGGGTTCCGTCGATCTGCACGAAGAGCCCGTAGCTCTCGACACGATCGACGCTGCCTGACACCGCCTGGCCGAGCGCGATTTTTACGGCCTCCGCCACGGCCGCAGCGCCGCGGCCAGGCTGGGCGAGGCTCACGCTGGCCCCAGCCGCAACTGCGGTTTCGACCGTCGGCACGAGCTCGATGCCGCTGTCGGCGTCCACGCGAACGACGCGAGCTCGCAGCTTGTCGCCGACCGACGCGCTGAGGGTGCCGTCGGGCGCCCGAAGGCTCCCCGCTTCGATGAAGCCCTGCCGGCGTCCGTCGAGCTCCACGAACACCGCGTCCTTGCCGACCTGCACCACCACGACCCATAGCGTCTCGCCGACGCGCGGGCCTCCCCGAGGCGGCGCCGCGCCTCCAGTCTTCTCGAAAAGCGCAGCGAACCTGTCCGGAGGAGCTGAGGGCATGACGTGATCGCGGTTGTACCACGCTGGCCGGCCCTCGTGCCGTGAGCTAACCGCACCGGCCCGTGCCGGACTCGTCGACCGCGTCCCCCGTCTCCGCCCATGCCCCGCCAACTCTAGGCGTGCAGGTTCGACGCTTGCTGGCCCTATCCTGGCCGTTGGTCATCACGCGGTCGACACAGTCCGTGGTGGGCTTCAGCGACGCGCTCTTCTCGGCTCCGCTCGGCGAAGAAGCGCTCGCGGCCGTGACCACCGGCGCCTTCAACACTTTCGCGTTCATCATCTTGCCGATGGGTACATCGCTCATCCTGCAGAGCTTCACTGCGCAGCTGCGCGGCAAGGGCGACCTGGAATCGGCGCGCCGATTCGCATGGTACGGCCTCATGCTGGCGCTCGTCGCAGGCGTGGCAGCGACCTGCGCCATCCCCTTCATCCCCTCTGCGCTTCGCTACGTCGGTTACGCCCCGGGCGTGGAGCGTCACATGAGGACGTATATGTCGATTCGCTTCCTCTCAGTCGGCGCGGTGGTCGGAGCCGAGGCCCTCGGCAACTGGTACGGCGGGCTCGGAAATACGCGCGTGGGCATGGTTGCCGGCGCGACGGCCATGGTCGTCAACGTCGCCGGCTGCTACCTGCTCGTCGAGCCTCGCTTCGGGTTGCCCGGCTTCGGCGTTGCGGGCGCAGGCTGGGCGAGCGTCTGCGCCGGGTGGTCGGGGTTCGCCGTGATTCTCCTGGTGCTCTGGCGAGATTTCCGCGCCGCAGGCTCGCTGGGCGGTCGGCCGCGCGTCTCCGAGCTCGTTCGCGTCTTGCGGTTTGGGCTGCCCAACGGTGCCAATTGGTTTCTCGAGTTCGCCGCGTTCGCCCTCTTCGTGAACGTCGTCGCCGGATCCCTCGGCACGACAGTACTTGCCGGGTTCAACGTCGTGCTCCAAATCAACTCGATCTCGTTCATGCCCGCGTGGGGTCTGTCCACGGCGGGAGCCATCCTCGTCGGCGAAGCCATCGGACGCGGGGCCAAGAGCGAGGTCTGGCCCATCGTGCGCCTCACCGGGAGCGTCGCCGGGGGCTGGATGACGTTCGTCGGCATCCTGTACTTTGCAAAGCCGCTCGCGTTCTTCCGGGTGTTCACCTACCGAGGGTCGGAGGGCATTCTGGCCGTCGGTGGCACCATGTTGGCACTGGCGGCGCTGTGGCAGCTCGTCGACGCCATCTGCATCACGCTATCGGAGACCCTACGCGCTGCTGGCGACACCACCTGGCCGATGGCCACCCGCATCCTGCTTGCCTGGGGCGTCTTCGTCCCGGCCGCATGGCTCGCGGTGCGTACCCTCGGGGGAGGTGTCGTGACGCTCATGCTCTCGGTGGTCGCGTACATCGCTGTGCTCGCTGGCGCCCTTGCCTGGCGCTTTGCCTCGGGTCGGTGGCGCGAGATCCAGCTCGTGGAGCCGGACGCGACACCCGGCGCGAGTTGAGCAAAGGACGCCGCAGGCCAGCGCATTGTCAGCCGCAACTTTCTCAAGACGACTTCAGTTTCACCCGAACCACCCACGTCACCAACGCAAGCTTCAAATGGCCCGCGGTCGCGTAGCGCGCAAAAAGGTCGCCGACCTCACGCTCGAGCGCCGCTGCGTGAGGGCCTTCGCGAGGCAGGTACGATGCGCTCCGCGTCCGGCCAAGTAGCCCATCGCGGTCGAGCCCCTGGCTGTTGAGAAACTGGCGCCGTTCGGCCACCCCTGGCAGTCGCTCGAACGCGTCCATGCTTTCCATCCGGCGCCGTTCGGTGTCGTCCAAGGCGTAGCGTCGCACGATGTCCCCGAATGCTGCCGTGAAAGCATCGCTCTCGTCACGTTCGTTCAGGACCAGAGCGGCCTGGCCGCCAGGGCGGACGATGCGGCAAATCTCCGCGACTGCCTCGGGGACACGAAACCAGTGGAACGCTTGAAACGCCGTTGCCGCATCGACGGACGAGGCCGGGAGGGTCGTGCTCTCGGCGGTGCCGTCCACGAACGTAACCCCCGGCGTCGGTTGCGCGCGCTCACGCATGGCGGCGTTTGGCTCCACCGCGAGTACCTGGGCGCCGTGGGCTGCGAGCAGCCGCGACGAGATGCCCGTGCCGGCGCCGAGGTCAGCGACGCGGGGTGTTGGCCCCAGCCCCTCAAGCACGAACTCGATGACGTCGTCCCCGTAGGCCGGCCGATGCGATGCGTAGTCCTCGGCGCGAGATGTAAAACGGGTCGTGGGGTGCATGCCAGGTTTCTTCGTAGCGCAACTTAGCGCCACGATGTGAAGTGCCGCGCTCGTCGAAATGCCGGGCTACACTCGCGCAGTTGAGAGCCACTCGCGCCGCCGCACCGATTCGCGACGGATACCCGCCAGTCGCACGCCTGAAGGGCCGTCAAAGTGACCTCGAGGCGCTGGTCGCGTTGATCCAGCGCGACCCGCTCCGTCGCATCGCGCTCGTCGGCGCTGGCGGAAGCGGAAAGTCGCTCCTTGCAAATGTGCTCGGACACAAGTTGCGAGCGCACTACGAGGGCGGCACCCATTGGTTTCGATCCGGCCCATGGGACACCCAAACGCTGGCGCAGATGATGGCGGTCCGCTTCCGAATCGCGCCGGCGAGAGAGAAGCTCTTCCAGAGACTCCGCACGTTTCTCGCCGACCTCGGACCGAGCTTCATCGTCCTCGACAACCATGAGAATGATGGCGCCGTGTGCAGGCTCCTCGACGAGCTCACGGACGTACCCGTGACCTTTGTCTTGACGGCACGCAGGTGTCTTTTGGCCGGCGTCTACGTATTTCCGGTCACCGCACCGCAAGCGACGACCGGGCGCGCGGTCTTCCCTCGCGTTCACATGCTGACCCACTTGCTTCGTCACAATCCGCTGGCTCTCGACATCGCTGATGCGATCGTCGTGTCGGGCGCGATGGACGCCCATTTTCTTCGCGACTGGTTGGTCGCCAAGGGCGTCCAGCGCGTTCGGGTCATCGACCACGAGGACGATCTGCCCGAGGTGGCGCTCCTCGTTGCATGGCATTGGCCACGGCTATGTCGCGCGGACCGTCGCACGCTTGCAGTCCTGGCGCATTCGGAAGGCGATCACCTCGACGCCGATTCAGTCGCCGCCCTCTCGGGTCTCACCAAGCCGGCGGGCCGTGAGGCGCTCAAACGATTGGTGGGCCGGCACCTGGTTCAAACCCCTCTACCCGAACGCTACGCGTTGCACGCGGTGGTGCGCTACGCCGTCTCCAAGCGGACGAAGGGCTCGCGTCACCGGATGGCAAAGTACTACCTGGATCTCCTCGAACGTCACCCTCATCGCCTCGATCTGGAGCAGACTCACCTCTACGCGGCCATGGACTTCGCGCACGACGAGTCGAGACTCGACTGGATGCTGAGAATCGACCGGCTACTCGAGCGTTTGGCGGATTCGAGCCAGAAGACCGTTCGCGCCGTTCGAGAGCGAAGGGGCGGCAGACATGGAGTCGAGGGCGAGAGAAAGACAGTCGCTTCCCGAAGCGGTGAGGGCGAGGTAGAATCAGGCTGGTTCGGTCAGCGTCTGAATCGGATGTGATAGGGCCCGACCCCGAGCGGGATCTCGCTTCCGGGTGGAGGGTCGGACTCGAAACGATGGCTGCAATCGCGAGCGAGAGGGAACTGCGGAGCGGACTTGCGAAACACCGCATCCTTGTCGAGCTCGGACAAGGCGGAATGTCCAACGTGTACCTCGCGGTTGCGCGCGGCCCCGCAGATTTTCACAAGCTGGTCGTCCTCAAGGTCCTTCGGGCCGATCTTGCGCAGGAGGAGGCGTTTCGCACGATGGCGCTCAGCGAGGCCAAGATTGCGGCCCGCTTGAACCATCCGAACGTTGTGCAGACGTACGAGGTTCTCAACGAGGGCGAGCGCCCCGTCATTGTCATGGAGTACCTCGAGGGGCAATCCCTCTCGAACGTGCTGCTGCGCATCAAAGGCGACGCGTTTACCCTTGCGATGCGTCTTCGCGTCCTGGCTGATGCGCTCGGTGGTCTGCATCATGCGCACGAGCTTTGCGACTATGACGGGAGCAGCTTCGAGCTCGTGCATCGGGACTTCACGCCGCAAAACATCTTCGTCGGCTACGACGGCCACGTGAAGGTTATAGACTTCGGCATCGCCAAGACGACCGCCGTCGCCGACGACGACTCGCGCACGGGCACGCTGAAGGGCAAAGTGCGCTACATGTGTCCGGAGCAGATCATCGGCGCTCCGCGTCCCGATCGACGCGCGGACATCTACGCGGCCGGGATCATCCTCTGGGAGCTCATTGCTCGTGCTCCGCCGTACAAGGACGAGGCGGAGATCGCGATCATCAACAAGGTGATCAACGGCGAACTTCCGTCCCTCCGCGCCGAGGCCCCCGAAGCGCCGGAGGAGCTGGTGCAGATCTGCGTGAAGGCCACGCAGTTCGACCGAGACGCGCGCTTCGCGACCGCCGCCGAGATGCAAGCTGCGATCGAACGGGCGCTCGAAACCCTGACCGCTCGCGTCGCATCGCGCGACATCGGGCGGGTGGTCTCCGAAGGCTTCGCCGAGACCCGAGCGGCTACCAAGCGGATCATCGAGGAACAGCTCGCCAAGACGCAACGACACGACGACACACCCGCTTTCCGCGACGTGCCGCTGCTCCTTCTGGGAGACGGTGCCGGCTCGGCGACAGTGGCGGCGAACAGGCCGCTCTCGGGTGTGCTCTGGATCGCGGGAGCAGCGGCAGGCATCGGGTTAGCGGTGCTCGGGTTCGCAACGCTCGTGGACGGTCGGCCCAAGCCGAGCGAGGAGGCGCGTGCGCCGGCTGCCGCGTCTGCCGTTCCGCCTTTTCCGCCCGTTCCCGCGCCGGTGCTCTCCACGGCCGAGCCTATGCCCGCCGCGGTCGAGATTCGGGTTCGCGCAGTCCCGGAGTCGGCTGCCCTCTATTTCGACGACCAGAGGCTCGAGAGTAACCCGGCCACGGTAAGGCGGGCGGCGGATGGGACGCTCCATTCGGTGCGCGCCGACGCGAACGGATACCTGCCGCGCGCCCTACAGATTGTCGTCGACAAGGGGGCCGATCTGGTGCTTACGCTCGATCGTGCACCGAGTCCTGGGTCGCGTGCCGCTCCTCGTTCCGCGCAGGCCGCCGAACCCCACAGTGCCACCCCGCCCGACTGCAACCCGGCCTACTACATTGACGGCCGGGGGATTAAGATGTTCAAGCCGCACTGCATCTGAGCCGCTTCGCGATGCGTGTCGCGGGTTTCGCGCGTTCGGAGGCCGCTTTGCGGCGCTCGTCCTTCGCGTGATGGTGGTGCTGATCGCCGTTGGCTCGAACGCTGCCCATGCGCAGGAGTCGACGGCCCCGCGTCAGCCCGAAGAGCCCCAAGCGAAGGCGCAGTGCCTGAGCGCGCACGAGCAGGCGCAAGAAGCGAGGATCGCGCGCCACTTTGGCGAGGCTCGCACCAAGCTTCGAGTGTGCGCGCGAGAAGAGTGCCCGGGCCTCGTCCAGGCCGACTGCGTCAATTGGCTCGGCGACCTTGCGAAGATATTTCCCTCAGTCATCGTGGACGCCGACGTCGACGGTCAGCAGGTGCCCTCGACGCGCGTGTACCTCGATGGAGCGCTGCTCGTCGACCACCTCGACGGCAAAGCCGTGGAGCTCGATCCGGGGGTCCACAAGCTCCGGTTTGAAGTGCCTGGCTTTCCGCCCCAAGAGCAAGAAGTCGTTGTGTCCGAGGGGGTGCAGGGCAGGGTCGTCGTCGCCAACCTTCATCGCGACATTCGGGAGTCGTCCTCGCCTCCCCGTGCGGCCCCAGCGCTGCGGCGCATCCCGTCGACCGTGTTGCTCAGCGGTGTTGTGGCTCTCACAGGTGTCACGTCGACGGCAATCCTCGGCGCCCTGGCGATCTCCGAGAAGAGCTCGCTCTCCCAGTCTTGCGCGCCCTTTTGCTCCGACGCGCAGCTCGACACGCTGCGTGGATACGCGCTAGCAGCGGACATCTCGGCCGGCGTTGCCGCGGTAGCCGCGGCCCTCGCAGGATATCTCTACCTCAAGCGCCCCGAGCAGCCCCTACGAAGCTCTGTCTCTTTCGCCCCCGGCCCTCTTCCTGGCGGCGGGGGCCTGCTTGCCGCCCGACTCTTCTTCTAGCCTACCTTCATCGAGGACATCGACGTGGAGCGAGCGAGCGGATCTCTTCCGGTACTAAGAACTACGCTGGCTTTGGCGGCCGTCGCGATGGCGGTGTTCGCCTGCGAATCGATCATCGACGCGAGCAGCTTGCAGAGCGGAATCTGCCCCGCTGGTTCGAAGGCCTGCAATGCCGAGTGCGTTGGCTTGCAGGATCCTAATCACCGCTGCGGGGATCCCACCGAGTGCTTGCCGTGCGACATTCCTCACGCGACCTCGATCTGCGATCACACCGAGGCGTGCGCGATAGGTACGTGTTCGACCGTCACAAACTCGCTGGGGGCTGCGGTAGAGATTTGGGCCGATTGCAATACCAATCCGACCGATGGATGCGAGGTCGATCTCCTGCACGACTCGTCGAACTGCGGGTCGTGCGGGAACACCTGCATGTTGCCGCACGTCTCCGAGCCTGGCTGCAGCGGTGGCGCGTGCGACATCCTCGAGTGTGCCGCTGGGTACCTCGACTGCGACGCGAATCCGAGAAACGGTTGCGAGGTTCAATCTGAAGGAGGCGCCTGCCCGGATGCGGGATGAGCCGTTCGGTTCCTAGCGCGCCGACGAACGCTTGGCGTCGCGATGCCGCGACCAGCATGTGGGGCAGCGCCACTCCGCGACGCGGCGGCCCGAGGCGTCGCTGTAGAGGACAAGGCGCCAGCGATGTTGCTGGCTGATGAGGGTATAGTTCGTCTCCGTATGGGGGGAGATGGCGCCGCAGTCCTTGCAGGTGGGACGATGCTCCATGACTAGGGTCTTAGCAAATGGTTCGTGGGCCCGCGTAAGAGACGCCCTCGCCGTAGCTTAGCGCGGCTCGGTCAGATGCCGAGCTCCGAATAGCTGGCGGCGATCACGCTTATGACCGCGTCGACATCCATGTCGGTCGTGAACTTGGTGAGCTGGATCGTTAGCGCGTTGTTGAACGTGCTGGGCGTCATGATCGATTCGGTGGGTGCGAGCGGGAGTGTGTGAAAGTTATTCGCCATCAACTGACCGAGCGGGTCGAGGTTCGAAGTGTCGGCGTCGGTCCGTGGCGGAATGCCCCCCTTGAGGGCGTTGAAGGCCTCCTGCCCCGGTAGCGATCCGAACACCTTGAGCAGCGCCGTGGCGTTTTCGGGGTGCGGAGCGCCGTTCGGGAGGGCGAAGGCGTCACTCGTAAAGACGAATACCGGCTGAGCGGAGGGGATCAATACCTCGCCGAAGTCCGTCCCAGGGTGCCAGCCTGCGGTCAGGAGATAGCCGCGCGCCCAGTCTCCCTCGAGGATCATGGCAGCGGTGCCGGCCTTGAGCTCGTCACACGCGTCGGACCACGCCTCCTGCGGAGCCTTCATGTTCCCCATCGTTAGATTGGAATAGCTGAGGAGTTTCGTGCCGATCGACAGCGCCTGTCGCACGTTGGGATCGTCCGCCGTCTTCTTCCCGGTAAAGTAGTCCGTGTAGTACTGAGCCCCCGCGATGCCCGCGAAGACGCCCTCGAGCACGGGCATCTGAAAGGTCCACGGGCCTTGGCTCAAGCCGATCGCGATGGGCGTGACACCTTTCGCCACGAGTGCGTCGCACATCGCGAAGAACTGGTCCCATGTCATCGAGCTCGTCGGCGGGGAAACGCCGGCATTTGCGAACACCGAGATGTTGTAGAAGATCGGGTTCGTGGCTGCGATGTCCACTGGGACCGCGTAGAGGCTGCCGTTGAAGCTCATCGCGGAGGTGACCTCCGGCGCAAACTTCCATCCCTCGGACGTCGCGAGGCTGTCGAGGGGCTCGAGCTTGGCGATCACGTCTGCCGAGCTCGTCCCCAGGTACGAAATGAGGTTTGCCCCTCCGTTCGACTGGAACGTATCCGGGGGGTTCCCGTTCTGAAGTCGTGTCTGAAGGGTGGTCTGTGCGGTCGCCGCATTGGCTGCCGCCGAGTTGATGACCTGCACCGGATACATGTCGGTATATTGGGCGAGTAATGCCGCGAGGGCTGCTTGCTCGGCGCCGGTCGTCCACCAGCTGAAGATCTCGACCTGCCCCGAAACGACTGGAGCGCTCATGGAGGCGCCTCCACTGCAACCCGCGCTGAACACCACCGCGCCCACTAGTGGGGGCAACCATCCAAATCGCGACATGTCGATAATGCTCCTAACGCGGCCGGAGACGGCATTCTCAGCCAAATATACCGTACGGTACGTTGCCGACTGTCGATTCACCTTTTCACGCCGGTATCCGAAGATACCTCGCCGTGCGACCTACAGTGGGCGGCGCCTCGCCTCAATGTGGCCAGAAGTCTTTGTGCAACGCGGGGCCTCGCCCTTGCGCCCTAGCGGGCCCCGCGCGAGCCCATCTCCGATGGCGTGGCCAGTCCGGCCGAGGGCTGGGCGCCGGGGCACGTCGCTCAGTCACGTCACTGCAGAACGTTGAATTCGGTGAGCGACCACCAGTTGGTCGCTTCGCCAACCTGGTATACGCGCACGAATTGTGCGGCTTGAGCCGGGAACTGCACCGTGATGAGTTGCGTCGCGCCAATCCCGGTCGCGACAGGTGACCCCCACGTGACGCCGTCGTCCGAAACGTAGATCTCGTATCCGCGCGGATAGTCGCCCGCGTTGCCCCCTGCGTCGAGCGTCACTTGCGTGAAGGTTTGCTTGGTGGCCATGTTCACCTCGAAGTATTGCCAGGGCGTCTGAGCCTGGTCCGGGCTAAAGCGCGTTGCCTCGTTGCCGTCGAGCGCGTTGGCGGCGACATCCCCGCTCGTCGGAAAACCGCTCGCGACCCACGCGGTACGCGACAGCGCGGCATGCGAACCGCCCACCGTCGTCTGCGCCAGGGGCTGCTGCGACCAGAAATTGAGCTCGGCGATCGACCACCAATGGCTCGAAGCCCCCGTTTGCGTGATCCGCACGTACTGGGTCGTCTGCGGCGACACCGAAATGGTGACCAGCGCGGTCGTCCCGGCCCCCGTTGCGACGGGAGCGCCCCAGTTGACTCCGTCGGCCGACAGCGTGACCGAATAGCCCGCCGGTGAGTCGCCGGCGGCGCCGTTCGTATCCAAGGTGATCTCCGAGAAGGTCTGCGCCGATCCGAAATTGACCTCGTAGTACATCCCCTCGGTCATCGGAGTGTCCGTGCTGAATCGCGTCGCCAGGCTGCCATCGATGGCGTTCGACGTGGCATCCGCGCCGGTGATGCTCGGGCTGGAAGAAACCGACCAACCCGAACGCGGTAGGGGCATGAGGGCCAGGGAGGAGACGCCGCTGTCGACCGCGGTGTCGGAGCTGGCGTCGGCAGGCCCGTCGTGGCCCGCGTCGACGCTGCCATCGGGGGTAGCGTCTGCGGTAGCGTCTCGCCCCGCATCGACGCCGGCTTCGGTCGTTGCATCGGGCCCGGAATCGACGCCGGCGTCCGTCGGCGTCGCGATCTGACCGTACACGTTGAGCTCGGCAATCGACCACCAGTTGCTGGCCGCGCCGGTCTGGACAATCTTGATGTAGCGGCCGGTTTGTGGGCTGAAGGTGATAGGGACGAGAGCCGAGGTGCCCGCCCCGGTGGCAGCGGCGGTGCCCCACGTCGAGCCGTCGCTCGAGACGTAGACTTGGTAGCCGCGCGGGTAGTCGTTGGTGCTGCCTGCGGCGTCGAGCGTGATCTCCGAAAACGACTGCGTCGCGAGCATGTCGACTTCGAACCATTGACCGCTAGCTTGGGGTGCCCCCGTGCTCCACCGGGTGGAACTTTGTCCGTCGAGGGCATTCGAAGGTGGGTTGCCACCGGCGCTCGCCGATGCGCTCGCGACCCAGCCGGTGCGTGGAAGCGCCGAGAGCACGGGTTGCTCAAGACTGTAGGCTGTGAGCCGACTGCTGTTGTCGGCGATGTAGAGGACGCCGTTGGCTACCACGGGGCTCTGCCAATGAATGGTACCAATGTTGGTGGCAGACCAGAGCGTGGCGCCCGTGGTCGGGTTCAAGGCGCGGATCGCATTGTCGATGGCGCTATACAGAATCCCGTTGGCGACGAGAAGCGATCCCCCTGGCACGCCTGCTGGCTCCGCCTGCAGCCACTCTTGGACGAGCGAGGGATTGCCGCTCCCGTCGACGAGGAGCTTGTACGCGATGAGATTGCCGCTGTAGCTCGCGACGAAGACCCACGTCGATTGATCCGCCGGGTTGACCCAAACGGGCATGCCATTCGCGATGGTATTCCCGGCATTGTTCCCCGCAGGAAGGTTCAACGAGTAGAGCTCGCCGCCTACCTGCCCGGGGCTGCCTTTTCCGCTCAAGTTGCCCAAATTGATGATGCGAAGGACGCCGTCCTTTCCGCCCTGCAATGCGATGTCCGGGTAAACCGTTCCGCTACCGGGAAGGATCGCAGGAGACGCGCTCCCGAGGTCGAGATCGGCCGACTGCAGGGTCGCGAAGCTACCCGGCGTATAGCTATCGAGGGGCCCCCCGGCGGTTCCGGTTCCATCTGGGTTGAGCGCGAGGACCGTGTCTCCCCACTGAGACGTCGAAGGTTGGAACGTGCCATTGCCCGTCCCCGCGTAAATCTTGTTCGTGTCGACATCGTAGACGACGGCCGAGCGGCCCCAAATGGCCGACTGCACGAAGGGGCAATCGACTCCGGCATCACTCTGGGTGGTGAAGTGCACGGTCTCGTTGCTGCAGTCCGAATTGAACACCTCCTGCGCGCCGGTAGAGAGGTTGACGGTCGTGAGGTGCCCCTGATAGTCCCCGCTGTCGCCATAGCCGCTGTATCCAATATGCAGGTAGCTGTTGGCGCCGACAGTGGTGATGGCGAGCGATGTCGAGCCTTTTTCTGTCGAGGGCTTCAAGGTCGCGACTTCGGGCCAACCCCCGCCCGTCGTTTCAACGCCCGTGGCCACCGCGTACTTGTGCACGCATCCATCAAGACCATACGAGTATACGTACGCCCGCGAGGGATCGACCGCCGCCGCCGACGTCGTGAAGTTCGGTCCGCTATACTGATGCGACCAGATAAGAGCCCCTGTGTGAGCATCCACAGCCACGATGTGACCGGCGGTCGTCGTGACGAACGCTAGATCGCGAACCCCGCTCGCCGTGCTCACTTGGGTCAAAATTGCCGGCGCCCCGTCGGCGGTAGCCGGAAGGGCGATTTGAAAGAGCTGGCCCAGGCCGGTCACGTTCGCGGCGGCCAGTTGAGTCTCGGCGGTGTTGTTCCCGGTGTGCTGGGCGTTGCCGTAGTACTGAAGCCAATCGTACGAGCTCGAGAGCGCGCTCGCGGTCGACTGCGTGAGTTCTGGCGGATCGCCGACGTTCGCGGCAGTCCCGCAGCCGATCCCGGCCAAAACAAGGCAAAGGCCGCCCTTCACGGCATTCGAACGATCGGTCGCGCGCATCAGGGCATTCTCCGGAAGAAACGGGTCGAGCTGCGACCTCGCTTTGTACATTTCCGGCAGAAACTTACAGCCAAGACGAAACGCGTACTAGTCCCGATTGCGGTTGAGGACGCTTGGAAAACGGCGCCCCAGGGGGGAGTTGGTCATCGCGCTCGACGAACCGCTCGCCCCGATGGCGTGGGTGGAGGCAGGCGACCTCGGGCAGTGAGCCATCAACCGCCGTAGATGTTTTTGACCATCGCGTCGGCCCATGCGTGGCGGATGGCGGCGTTGCCGGTGGCGTTGGGATGCAGGTCGGTGGGTGAGTTGAACATGGTCGCGCGACCGTTGTAGATGACCGTGTAGAGGTCAGGACCCTGAACGATCTTCGATCCGTAGGCGGCATAAAGCGCCGAGATCTGCGCGTTGTACGCGGGGATCGTGGCATGCATCGGCTCGCCCGTGTATGGGATCATGGGCACGACCGGAACTTTGCCTGCGGCGATGACCTTGTCGATGAGCTGGCCCATGCGAACCCCGTAACCCGCCGCGTCGTTGCCCGGAGCATCGTTGGTGCCGAGCGCGAGGCCAAAGTAGAGTCCGGGGAAGTCGGCGAGGAAAGCGTCGATGTGGCTGAGCATCGTGCTCGTCGACCAACCGCCATCGCCGGCCATCTCGAAGGCCGGGTCGTTCGCGACTTGCTTGTGAACCAGCTGATCGAAGCTGTCGTTGGTCAATTGGTGACCCATCGAGTTTGCCGTGATGGAGTCGCCGCCGAACTTCCATCCGTCGTTGGCGGCGTGCGCGTCATAGAGGTTCCATTGCAGCGACGTGTCGGTGTTCTGGGCGGCGACGTTCGAAGCGCTCGCGGTGCAGTTGAACCTGAGCCAGTTGTAGCCGCCGAGCTCCAGCAGGTTGGCGCCGGAGCTCAGGGTGTTGGCGGTCGTGCTCGCGAGCGTCACCCATCCCGTCGACGGGGGTTGTCCTCCACCCGTCGTAGCACTTGCTTGAATCTCGAAATCGCCCGGCAGCGTGTAGCTCGGGCCGTTGGAGGTGTCGTAGTTGTAGCCGTACTCGTTGAACCATACCATGTACACTTTCGTGCGCTGGGCAGCGGGCACGGTCGACAGATCGACGGCTAACCAGTTGGAATCGGCGGCCGACGGGTCGTGCCCCGTGCGCCACACCGTGCTGTAGTCGGCGTCGAGGGCGTTCGACGCGGCGCTCTCCGCATAGTTGGAATAGGCGGGCAGACCCTGACTGATGAGCGGCATGGCCCCCGGCTGTGACACCATCGCGGATGCTGGCTGCGCCGGCGTACCCGCCTCGGGCGACGACGGCGGGGATGCAGCCTGCGCCGGCGCACCCGCTTTGGGCGAGGACGGCACGGGCTCAGGGGGGGCTATCGGGGTCGGGACCGTCGTCGGCTCGCCACTGTTGCCGGTCGCTGCCGGGGCACTATTGGTCCCTCTGAGCGCGAGGCTGCCGTTCGACGGAGCGCCACCATCGCTGGTCGGTCCAGCCGAGAGGACGGGCGAGCCGCCGCTAGGTGTACCTTGGGGGGTAGCTTTGTCGTCGCTCGAAGCGTTCTCGCCACCTGCGTCGGGGGACGCACCACATCCGAGCGCGAGGCTCGAGGCCAAGACAGAGGTCGACATCAGCAGCCAAAGGGTTCGTTGTTGGTCATTCATGAGTTACCTCCTCGAGGGGTGGTGGCTCAGCGGTTGAGAGGTCTGGCACTCCGCCAAAGAGTGGATGGCCAAACCGCTCGCATGAGCCGATGCGAGAGCGTCCGTACCCCTCTCAGACACCCTCGAAGCCTTGGAGGTAAAATAGGAAAGTGAGTGGCAATAGGCGGATGCCCACCTTGACCCACGAGCAGCACACGGTCGGACGGCTACAGAAGGCCATGCTGGCGTTCACGTGTCGCCGATCGCCGCGAACAAAGGACGACCGCGACATCTAGGCTGCGGCGCGAACGGGCGCGGCACGCGCGCTGCATAGTGCTTTCGCGTCGTCGTTCGCACTCGTCGTGCAGCGGCCGCCCCATTCACTTGTCCGAGTAATTCATGTCCGTTTCCACGCAAGAGCTCGTCTCCACAGAAGGTCGCCCTCAGGCGCCGCACGGGACGGCCAAGGCGTTCGCCCGCATCTCGGGCCTCGACGAGCCCGCCTCCGGCGGAAACAAGGACGTCGAGGATTTCTACAACCGTTTCGGCTGGAGGGTGCAGTCCGATCAGACTGGGGATGAGGAGCTATTCTGGCCTTCCGACAATGGACCGCTTCGAGCGGTCATGGAGCGGCAACGACTGGGCCGAGTCCTGTCCGCGCTGAGGGAAGCGGGGCCGAGCCTGAGCTTGGTCGAGGCGGGTTGCGGGGGCAATCCTGCCACCCAACTCCTACCCTTGTGCGCCCACTACACCGGCGTGGATTTCTCGGAAGCGGGTCTCGAGCTGGCGCGTCAGAAGCTTAGTTCATGCAAAGTGCCATTCGACCTCGCAAGGTCCGATGTTTGCTCGCTACCGTTTGCCGACAGTACCTTCGACGCGGGCTACTCCGCACATGTATTTTATCACATCGACGACGTCGCATCGCAGGCGAAGGCCTACAGGGAGATATGTCGTGTGGTGCGCCCCGGGGGGAGGGTCGTGCTCATTCTGGCCAATCCAAGACCCCTGCTCTTTCCGGTGCGGATGCTGATGCGGATCGCGGCCGATACGCCGGTCCTGTCCGACGCACTCCGTCGAATGCGCCCGCCTAGTCGGCTACCCTATCGGCCCATGACCCTAAGTTGGATGCGACGCCAGCTCGCGCCCTTCGGAACCGTTCGCATGAGCTGCTACGCGCTCGAGCCCGTGTGGCTCTCGCAACACGTCTCGGAGAGCAGCCGTTTCGGCACGTCACTGCTCCGTGTCATGACGGGAGCGGAACGGGTGGTGTCGAAGCAGCTGGTCCGGCTGGGCAACTACGTGCTTATCACGGTCACCAAGGGCCGATGAGCGGAGCCGAGATCGCCGTGGGCGACTGCGAGCTGGTCGAGTTGAAGCGCAATCGAAACGCCACCAGCTCCAATCGGACGTGGCGGTGGCTTCGAATCGTTAGCCATTTCGCCCGGGCCGGCTTCGTCACATGCTTTGGCCATGGGGAAAACGCCGATGCCGGTCGGGAAGCGCCCATCATTTTGGGTGGCTTGGCTGCCGGCGGCGCTCGTCGCGTGCGGCGGACGGGACTCCGAGTCGTTTCACCGTCGCGACACGAGCCTCCCCTCGAGCCAGGCGGCCCCGATGTGGACGCCGAACCAGCAGACTGCGGCCGACGCAAGCGTCGCGCGGTCGTCGCGCCCCCCTCATGGCGAAGACGTCCCACCGCCTGAAGGCGGAGCGACCACTTCTGCAACGTGCGCCGATCCGACTCGGTTCCCGAGCCCGAACCCCGTAGACCCCGACGCCGGCCCGCAATGCCTCTGCGCCCAGAACGCCTACCCGCTCGAGCCTGAAGGCCCGTGCGTGTGTCAGTCCAATACAACCACGCTCTGCCACAACGCGGGGCAGCCGGCCGCGTGCGTAGACGTTGCGAGCGACTGGAACGACTGTGGCGCCTGTGGCCGATCGTGTTTCGCGACCGCACCCTGCAACCAGGGGACATGCGGCGCCGAGCCGAGCGTGGTGGTGCCCTCGGCCCCCGGCTGTATCGCGATGCGTATCACGTACGACGGAGGCCGCATCTATTGGTCGGACGTGGGCGACGGTTCGATCCGCAGCATGCCCGCTGTAGGTCAGGCACCGGCTGAGGTGACCTCCGTGGCTTCGGGCGTGCGAATCGCTGCCATGACGACGCAGTCCGTGGCGCTCCTGTCGCCCGCGAACACGCCCATCGCCACGGCGCTTCTCGCGCGAGCGGCCACGGTGTACTGGATCGGCGCGGACGACGTGCCCAGCAGGAACGACGCGGGAATGTGGCTTGGCGGGGCTGGCACGACGATCTGGCGCGCGTCGGCCGGGGCAGCCCCGGAGCTTCTGCTGCCCGCGAGCTTGGCCCCCGGCCCCTCGCCCGTGTCTGCGAGCGACGCAGCCTACGCGTTGGAGAAGCCCGGCGTGCAGCCGCCCATTAACGCCATCGCGCTGTCGCCCGATGGCGGCACGCTCTACTTCGCGGCCGGCACGCGCTACTACGCCATCCCTTCGTCCGGCGCGACCGCGGCGGGCGACGTGCGGTACGTCGGGTTCACGCGCGGGCCCGAGGCGGGCGTGCCCATGACGATCGTAGCCGACGACCGTTATATCTATTCGCAGCCCGACTCGATCGGTCATGTCGAGATGGTCGACACGCTCGTCCCCTGTGACTCGGATGCGGCGGCGAACGACACCTGCCCGCTCTGGCTGAGCGGCTGCGAGCCCAACGCAGTTTACGACGCGCTCGTCCTCAGCGGCGACACCCTGTTCTGGGGCAACGGCTCCGTGATGGGCACGAACATCTCTTCGGCGCTCGCGGGCACTTGGACGGGCTGGTGGGCCTCGGACACGCTCTTCGGCGCGAATGCGACAGGCTTCGCCGTGGGGTCGCAGTTCGTCTACTTCGGCGAGGACGACGGCACCGATGGCTACATCGAGAAGGCGGCCCTCGACGGCTACGATGGGTCCGGTGCGCTGCCGTCGGCCATCCTCGTCGCGCGCGGCCAGCGCAACCCGGGGTCCTTCGCGTTCGACGGCGCCAACATCTACTGGGCCACCAGCCGTTGCGACATCAACGCGGTCGAAGACCTGCAGTGGTGATGAGCGCTCACCCGTCTTTGTGACAGTCCCGTTACTCAAGCTCAGACCGACCCGTCTTAGCCTGACGGATGCATCCCTCAAACTCAGACCGACCCGTATGAGCCTAACGGGCCCATGGACTCACGCTCAGACCGACCCGTCTGAGGCTGACCGACCCATTACTCATGCTCAGGCGCACCGGTGTGAGCGTGACGGACCCATCACTCATGCGTCTCAGCCTGACGGATCCATTACTCATGCTCAGACGCACCCGTCTCAGCCTGACGGACCCATGGCTCAAGCTCAATGGCACCCGTCTGAGCGCGACGGACCCATTACTCACGCTTAGTGACGCCCGTTTGAGCGTGACGGACGTATCGGTCATCTTCCCACATGAAGCGGTCGAGGTCGTCGACGTTCAGGTTCAGTAGGGTGTATCGCCCTTCTCCATCACGAAGGGCGACGGCGGCGCGTACATCCCGTTCACGCTCGTCCCTCCGTTGTGGATGGCGGGGAACCAGGGCTGCATGTTCTGCGGGAAGCCGAGCGTCGGCTTGGTAAGCGCGTCGAGGCGGCCGAGCTCGTCGGGCGTGAGGTTGACGTCGAGAGACTTGATGTTGTCCTCGAGCTGCGCCGACCGTCGCGCGCCGATGATCGTCGACGTGACGCCTGGCTGCTCGCGCACCCACGCGAGCGCCACGCGGGCGACCGTGCTGTCGCGCGCGCTTGCGATCAGGCTTAGGGCGTCGACGAGCGCATAGGTGCTCTCATTGAGGAACGGGTCGAGAAAGAGGCCGCGATCGCGCTTCACCTGCCCCGCGTTCGCCCGGGTGTACTTGCCGCTCAGCGCGCCACTCTTGAGCGGCGACCACGGAGTGATCCCCAGGCCTAGCTCGCGCGCCATCGGCACGAGCTCCTGCTCGACGGTCCGCTCGAGCAGCGAGTACTCGATCTGGAGCCCGATGAACGCAGACCAGCCCCGGAACCGCGCCGTCACGTTGGCCTCGACGATCTTCCACGCCGGCGTGTCCGAAACGCCGATGTATCGGACTTTGCCCGCGCGCACGAGGTCGTCGAGCGCCGCCATGGTCTCCTCGATCGGAGTGTGAACGTCCCAGTTGTGCAGCCAGTAGAGGTCGACGTAGTCCGTCTGCAGACGCCGCAACGAATTCTCACATGCGAGGACGATGGACTTCCGCCCCGAGCCTCCCCCGTTCGGATCCCCGGGATAAAGATTGCCGCTGAATTTCGTCGCGATCACCAGTCGATCGCGTCGCGTCCGGTGCCGGCCGACGTGGTCACCGATAATCTTCTCGGAGTGGCTCTTCGTGTAGAAGTTCGCCGTGTCGATGAAGTTGCCGCCGAGATCGACGTAGCGGTCCATGATCTGCCGAGACTCTTCGACGCTCGACCCCCAGCCGAGGTCTTCGCCGAACGTCATCGTCCCGAGGCAGAGCGGACTCACCCGAAGGCCAGAACGGCCGAGCGTTATGTAGTGGTCGAGGGGCATGGCGCATCCTTCTTCTGCTGCGTTTCTTGAGCGAGCGCGCAAGGGCAAACTAGTTTAGTGCCGAGCTAATAGCCACGCGGACGCCCGGCCGAGCTCGCCATCCGACGGTCGATGCCGACGTGACCGCGGACCTGAACCGCCTCGAAGCCACGAGCTTCGTTGGCGCTCAGTCGTTGTGTGCCGACAAAGTTCGTCGTAGTTCTCGGCACGCGTGTCTCTCGAGGCTCGAACCGCATATCTCGGGTGTCCACTCTGCGATAGCGTGGATTTCCCGATCTGCGCGCAAGCGTCGTGTTCGGCACACCCCCTCTATCAGCCGCCACTTCCCGATAGGATCGTGTGGCGGCGCTGCGCCAAGTGCGGCCACATCTTTACGGATGGCTACTTCACGGAGCAGGCGCTGGCGGTGCTCTTTAGCCGCACCCTTGCTCACCAACAAGTGGGTCACGACTTCGAGGCGCAGCGCTACGTGTCAGGCCGCATCGTGGGCCGCGTGACGACATTTGCGCCGGAGATTGGTGCTTGGCTCGACGTCGGATTCGGCAACGCATCGCTTCTACTCACCGCCGCCGAGTGGGGCTACAGGGCTGTCGGGGCCGACCTGCGCGCCGCGAGCGTCGCAGCCTTGGCAGCCCTTGAAGTCGAGGCCCACTGCGTCGACGTCACACGCTTGGATCACGATGGTCGCTATTCGGTCATCAGCATGGCGGACGTGCTCGAGCACATGCCGTACCCCAAAGAGGCGCTGATCGCGGCCCGACGCTTGCTGCGCTCGAACGGTGTCCTCTTTGCGTCGATGCCCAACAGTGACGCGAGCGCCTGGAAGCTCCTCACCGCTCAGAACCAGAACCCCTATTGGGGAGAAATCGAGCACTATCACAACTTCGGCCGCGGCCGGCTTTACTCGCTCCTCGAGGAGTTTGGCTTCCAGCCCGTGAGCTTCGCAATTTCAGAGCGATACAGGCTTTGTATGGAGGTGATTGCAAAGCGCGTTGGGCCCTAGCTCGCGTAGAAGTCATCGAGCGGCTGGTTGCTTTCGACCTCGGCCCGATTCTGCAACACGAACAAATAGGCGTAGACGTTTCTCCTACGTCGGAGTAACCGACCGATGGCGCCCAACAACTGGGCACTTCGAGTCAAGGGAGGATTGCCGCCATGAGGTTCAAAACGTTCGCCGGGGTCGCCGCCGCCAGCGGCATTTCAATTGTGGGGACGGGCTGTGGGAGCCAGGCACCAGCGGGACCGACAGCGTCCGCCGCAGCCACGACGGGCGGCGTGTTTGCGATCAAGCTCGAGGCAGCCACGCACGCGGGCCTGCCCACCTGTGGGGCCGCGATCAACGATACCGTCGGCTACGTCGTCTCGCCCCCAAGCTTATGGAGATGCGAATCCGCCAACTGGACCCAGATCACCTGTACCGCGGCTCTGTCGGGCACGCTGGCCTACGGCGCCATCGGCACGAGCGGCACCCAGACGATCTTGGTGTGCGCCGGAGAAAAGTGGTCGCAAGTGCAGCTTCCCGCTGGCCCGCAAGGCCCGGCGGGCGAAAATGGCATGAACGGCCTCAACGGCCTCAATGGCCAGAACGGGATGAACGGAGCCAACGGAGCGACGGGGGCCGCTGGCGCGGCCGGCGCCACGGGGGCGACGGGCGCCCCGGGAGCAGCGGGCACCGCCGGCGCGACGGGTGCGACTGGGGCGCAAGGAGCGGCGGGCACCACCGGCGCCCAGGGACCGGCGGGCGCCACCGGCGCGACGGGACCGACGGGACCGACGGGGCCACAGGGGTCAGGCGGGGCGGGCGCAACGGGCGCGACGGGACCCGTGGGACCGACCGGGCCACAAGGGTTCGCCGGCGCTGTCGGCGCGACGGGCGCCACCGGGCCACAAGGCGTCGCGGGCGCCGTCGGCGCGACGGGCGCCACCGGGCCACAAGGCGTCGCGGGCGCCGTCGGCGCGACGGGCGCTCAAGGTGCGGCCTCGCAGGTCGGCTTTGCCGTCGACAGCAGCGTCACGCTTTCGTCCGTGGGCGAGAGCACGCTTGGAGAGACTGTGGATGATCCCGCGGGGGCATCGTTCACCGCGAACTTCACGGGCAACTGCGTGATCAGTGTGGAGGGTGTGCTGACACCTGACGTGGGTGCCCAGCCGGGGAGCGGCGACTATGCGTTCATTGTCACGGGGTCGACCAGCGGGTGCAGCGTTGCCGCTGCGGCCATCGGATCCAGTCCGGCGGCGGCGTCCTGTACCGCCGTCTCGGGCTTGCAGGTTACGGCGGGAGAAAGCGTCACGTTGGGGTGCGACGTGTTTTACACGCAGGGGTGGGTACCCTCTGCGCTCGAGTGCTCGGTGAGTTGGGTGTGCTCACCCGACTGAGCGACGCCGCAATCGAGTGGGCGCCGCGTCAGCCGCGCCCAAACCAGGCCTCCCGCAGGGTTCGGCCATGAGTAGCCGAGTGCTTCTGACGCTCTCTATGATCGTAAAGAACGAAGCACTCGGCATTGCCCACACGCTAGCGTCCGCCAAGCCCTACGTGGATCGATGGTGCATCCTCGACACGGGGTCGACCGACGGAACCCAAGACCTCGCGCGGGGTGCCATGAGCGGGGTGCCGGGAGAGGTCTATGAGGAGCCGTTCGTCGACTTCGCCACCACGCGCAACCGTGCCCTCGACCTGTGCGCGGACACCGAGTTCATTCTCTGGCTCGACGCGGATGACGAGCTGTGCGGAGGCAGCGCGTTGCGTGAATTTCTCGGGCTCGCGCGCGACCGCGTTGACCTGGGTGCCCACTATGTCCGTGTCGAAATTGCCGCCGCACGCTTCGACTCCGCGCGCGTGCTCCGCAGCGAGTCGGGCTGGCGCTTCGAAGGCAAGGTCCACGAAGTACTGACTCACCCGGAGCGCTCGCCGCCCTCCGGCCGGATCGAAGGGGTCACGGTCGTGCACAGGGCCGACGCCCTGTCGCAGACGCGGTCGCGAGCGCGGTGGGAGCGCGACGTCGCCCTCCTCGAGAGTGAGGTCGCGCAAAGGCCGACCGTGGCTCGCCCCGCTTTCTATCTCGCCATGACGCTGTTCTGGCTCGGTCGCTACGAAGACGCTGTTCGCGCGTTCGAACGCCGCATCGCCATGGGAGGTTGGGGCGAAGAAGTCTTCTACGCAAAGCTCAGCAGGGCGCGCGCGGCGAAGGCGGCAGGCCGACCTTGGTGCGAAGTGCTCGTGATGCACCTCGATGCGCACGCCTCGGCGCCGCAGCGGGCGGAGCCATTGTTCGACGTCGCGATGCACTACGACGCCGAAGGCAATCACGCGCTCGCGCTTCTCTTCGCGAGGCGCGCCTACGAGCTGCCGCTCCCCGCGCAGGACATCCTCTTCATCGAGCACGAAGTCTACGAGTGGCGCGCGGCTGACCTCGTGGGGGCCCACGCCTATTGGCTCGGGGAGCGCTCGCTGGGCGAGCGAGCCGCGCGCCAAGCGGTCGCGGCCCGCCCGAACGACGAGCGGCTAGCTCGCAATCTGAGCTTTTACGAGACGAAGTGAAGCCGCCCGCCGTGAAAAGTGGCTCCCCGGACGATGACGCCTTCTGTAGTCGCCGCGCCCTAGTTGCGCCTCGGCTCGAAGTACCAGTTGACGCCGTCGTAGCCGTCATAGCGGGTGATCCGCTCGTAGGTGTGGGCGGCAAAGTACGCGGCTACCCGGTCGCGGACTCCATCGGTCACTTCGATGCACACGAGGTCGGGCCTGTAGCGCTCGATGTCGAACCCATCGAGCGCCGCGGGCTCGCCGGTCTCGATATCCATCGACAAGAAATCGATCTTGGTCAGACCTTCTCTCTGGAGCAAATCGTTCAAGGTTACGCTAGGCCGGAGCACTGTCTCGTAGTCGTCGCGTCCGAAGCGCTCAGCCCAATCCTTGGACGTCGTCGACATGAGGTACTTGGTCTTGAGCACGAAGAAGGTATCCATCGTGCCCGAGTGATCGGTCACCAAATACGAAAGGAAGTGCGTTCGGGGCCGATACACCTCGTAGTCGGGCCCATATTCGGCCATGGCGTCGATCGCGACGCCCCGCCATCCGAGGTGGCGTTCCAGATAGTACGTCGTGCTGCCGTCCCTGTAGTGGGCGGCGCCTACATCGACGAACGTGCCGCCGCGTCGGTCACGAAAAAAGTGACGGATGATGAGCTCTTCGTCGTACTGCGAGTACAGTTTCTTTCCACACACGAGAAGTGCGTCGAGCGAGTCACCCGCGTCCGCACGGCAGATCGTCTGTTCCCAGGACGACGGCGCGATGCTCGGCGTCAAACGCCATGCCGCAACCGTCGTGGTCAGAGCGCAGCCCGCCATGAGAACAAGCGTGACGTGAAGGAGCCCCGCTCGTGGGGCCGACAGGTTAGGCATCCGGCCCCGCCAGTTTATCCTCGCCCATCAAACCAGCGCGCTGCGCTTGAGCGATCGCCCAGTCGATCGCGGCCGGCCTGTCACCGAAGACCTGCAGCGGTGCCTTCGGTTTGACGAACCAAAAAGTGGCGACGAGTATGCCGCGATGAAAGGCAGTGGGAGCGACGATAGCGGACCCTATGATGTAGCGTGAGAGCTTCTCGCTGTTCGCTCTGAGCCAGGTCACCAATAGCTGGCGGCGCTGCGCGTCCGGCTTCGAGCCGGTGAGGTCATAAACGACGACCACCCTTTCGCGCTTCTCGATCAGACCATCGACAATGCCTATGAGAAGCTCCGGGGCAGGTTGCCGGATTCCGTCCGCACCGACCAAGTGGACGATGACGAGCGGGTGGCGACTGATGTCCGCGTGCCAGTACGGAGTCGCCATGGACGGGCGACCAGCGTACACCAAGCGGGCGCGAATCACCCCGAGCGTTCGGCTGACGCGCCTCCATGAGGCGCCTCGTCGCGAGCGCTCTCGACCAGGCCCGAAGACGCATTGACTCTGGATACTATTTTGCCGCCGATCTGAGCCGTCGTGTCGAGCTCTCGCGACTTCACTCTGGCGAGACGTTCGTTCACCACAACCAACCCGGAGGCCCCGCTCGAGGGGCCTTCTTCGAGGCGAGTGAAAATGAGCTCGAAAAGATCGCGGTCTAGCGTGGCATGTTTCCTTTCCGCAGCCTTCTTCACCGGTTGCGGAAGCTCTTCGATGGGCACGTCGGCAACCGATGCGAACAGTGGCGTTACCTCTGGACGCGGCTCGGGCGGGAGCGCGGGCGCTGCGAGCGGAACCATGGCGCCGGCAAGCGGTGGCTCAGCAAGCGGGGCGACGATGAGTAGCGGAAATGGCTCGGCGGGCAGCGCGGGCGGGTCGGCGTCAGCCGGCGCCTCGGTGTCGTCGGGTGGTGGCGGTTCGTCGAGTGGTTTAGCGTCGGCACCGGGGTCCGGGGTCTCCAGTGGATCGGCGAGCGGAGGTGTCAGCCCGGGAAGCGGCGCCGCGTCGAGCAGCACGGGTAGTGGCTCGGGAGGCTCTGGAGGCAGCGGCTCCACCGGCCCCTCCGCTCCCACCCCGATGCTCGTCGGCTACTTGCCCGATTACAACGGAAGCTATGCCGACTACGCCAAGAGCATCGATTTTTCGAAAATGACGCACGTGAACTTTGCGTTCGTCAACCCGCCCACCTGCAAGGGTACGTGCAGCTCCAGCAGTGACATGAGCTTTTCCCTCGGCCAGAGCGACCAGGACATAGCCACGTTCGTCGATGCCGCGCACGCCGCCGGCGTCAAGGTGATCGCCTCGGTCGGCGGCGGCGGGGGCGACCAGCAAATCATCCAATTTTACAAAGCGAATCTCTCCGCCCCGCTCGTCGACTCGCTGGATTCGTACGTCACAACGCACCAGCTCGACGGCGTCGACGTGGACATCGAGGATCCGAACAACATGGGCAATCCGTACGCCACCTTCGTGAATGCACTCATCGCGAAGTTTCACCCGGAGGGCAAGATCGTCTCCGCTGCCGTGGCCGAATACCTTCAGGGCAGCATGCCGGACGCCGCCCTTCACCAGTTCGACTTCATCAACGACATGCTTTACTCCCCCGACATAACCGCGGTCACCAGCGAGCTCCAGTTTTACGCCGAACAAAAGAACGTCCCGGTGAATCAGATCAACCTGGGCGTTCCCTTCTTCGGTCAACAGGGCAATAACGAGCCGGAGTACAGCCAGATTCTGCAGATGTACCCGAACGCGTGGCAATCGGACAGCACCAATGGAATCACGTACGTCGGAGAAGCGACGATGGTGACGGAGACGATGCTCGGCAAGCAGTACGGAGGCATCATGATTTGGGAGCTCACAGGAGATGCACCTCCCCCGCATTCTCTCTTGAACGTGATTCAGACCCACCTTTGAGCGGGTGGGTCTCGTGGGGGGAGTCACCTGGGCGGTTGCGGGATCGCGCAACGCCCACCAATGCACAGGTCCGTCGCCAGGCAGCAATCCGACGCAGTCACACATGGTTCGTCGATGTTCGAGCAGGTATTCACCGGAGGAAGCACGCATTGTAAAATGGGCGCGCCGGTTGCATCGTTACCGGCTTGGCGACAAAAGCCTCCGCAGCAATCCGAGCCCGTCGCGCAGGTAGCGCCGTTCGCCAGGCAAGGAGGGAGGGCTGCAAAGCCGCGCATGTTGGCCGACTCGATCTCTTGTCCGGAGAGGTAGAAGGCGGGGTGGCTTGGGTCCAGATTGGCGGCGTCCCCGTGATTCAAGTCGATCGCGGCGACCCACAGCTTCTTGCGCGGGCTTGGGCCGGCGTTGCTGCCCCACGGATCTTGCGCCGGCACGTCGAACGGCTGCGTGGTGACTGCGCGGCCCGGCGCCACCGTGTTGCCATAGGAGCGCCGGCTCGTGAACACGACCCAGTAATAGCCGCCGACAGGCAGCGGCATCATGTTGGGCTCATAGTTCATGTTGTTGTCGACAGCTTCGCCGTACGGCAGGGTCGACACACCGTTCGCATCGCGCCCGTTGAGCGCGTTCAGGTTCTTCACCGTGCCGCCGAGCTCGATCAGCCGCAGCTCGGCATATTGTGGCGGAGACTCGACATCTCCGCCATTGAGATTGAATCCAGCCGAATCGAACGAATCACCCAGGTGATAGATGATGCCGTTACCGTCCGGGGTGAACGAAGGCCAGGCAATCGTCTTCGCTTGCGCGGGGCCAGGTGGAGGAAAGGTCGTCGGCAGGGCCGGCGGAGCGGGGGTTGGCGTCCACCCGACCGACGCATTGGTCGCGTTGGTCGTCATCTCCGTCTCATTCCTGAGCACCTGGAGGTTCGAGAAGACGGACGTGCCGTCGAAGTCCATCACCGATAGCGGACGCGTCGCAGGAGCCATGTCGCCATCGATGAACGCGACGTGCTTGCCGTCCGGTGAGAAGGCCGGGGTTTGGGCGGTAACAACGAGCTGTGTCAGGGACGGCGAGCTCACAGCCACTCCGGTGCTCGTATTCACCAAGCTCGACGGATACGCCCCCGAGAACCCGTGCGGCAGGTTGGGCGGTCCCAGGGCCGGGTTGCCGTTCGTGAGCGCCAAAGTGCCGTCCGGCGTCAACGCCGCGAAGGCAAATTGCTGCCCCGCACTCTCTGGGCCGCGCGCCGTGGGTGTGGGCGAGGCGGCGGTGAGGTTCACGGCGTCGCTGGACGTCGGGTTGCTGAGATCTGGGCCGAGGGCGGCCGAGAGCACGGCGCCATTCGCGCTCACCGAGTGACAAACGACGCATCCCTTGCGCACGACCTCGGCGTTGGACCCGGGCAGGATGCGCAGAATGCCGCCGCCGGTGTTGGTCGCCGGGTCGTTCGGCAAGAGCGGCGATTTATACGTGCTATAATAGATGAAGCCTTTGAGCGACTCCGGAGCCACACGCCAATTCTCAGTCACCGGCCCGCTGATGGTTGTACCGGTCCGCTTGCTGACTGCAACCGCGACTACGTCCGTTGCGCCGGCCGTGAGGGTAGCGCCATTCCACACGGGCTGTGGAATCACGACTTGCACCGGCGTGCCGCCAAGCCCGAATTGTTGGTAGCTGAAATGGGTCGTTGTCAACTTCAGGTACGCGGCGTTCGCGGTGCCGGCCACCGTATTGCCGTCGCCGAATTGCAAGACGGGCGCCTGGAGCCCGCGTGGGAACACCGTTCCGTCGAACGGATAGAGGAACTTGAAAGTCGGATCCGCCGCGCCGCCCGACGCAAGCGCGGCCTGATCCGTGGCTGACAGCATGGCCGGATTGTCGGTGATGTCGACATCGACGGTGAGCGTGATCGTGATCTGGCTCTTGCCGACGACCAGACCGACGACCACCGTGCCGCCCACGAACCCATTGGCGTTGAACGTGCCGTCGCTGCTCACGGAGCCGATGGCCGGGTCGCTCGTGGTCCAAGTGCCGGTGACCGGCGCGCCATTGGCCGTCGCGGTGAGCTGCACGGCCGCCGGCTGGCCGTTGACCACGATGTTCGGCCCCCCCGCCGCGGTGATTTCTCCGCCTGCGACGGGCGGCGGCCCCCCATTGCCGGGGACGAGACTTTGGCTACCGGCATCGCTAGCGCTGATGATGAGCGTGTTGCTCGACCCTGCGTCGTCGCTGGTGCCGGAGTTGTCGCCCGTAGACGCAAAGCCCGGCGCACCGGATTTTGCGCACGCAGGAATACCAGCGGCGAGCGCAAGAGTCAGAGGTAGAGCTAGAGGCAGAGTCAGCCATCGCATGACAAATCCTTCTCGCGCCACAGGGCGCGGCGCATTTGGCCAAGCGATTATGTACCACGCTTTGCCCGAAATGCGATGCAAACTGGGTATACTTACAAAGTTTACTATCGCGTGGTCCTCACAAGCGGATCACTCCTTGAACCCGCGATGGAATCGGCAATTGCGTCTCTTCTACAGCCCCCGCGCGCGCGAGCAGAGGGCGAGGTCGAGGGACCACTATCGTTCCAATTGGCCTTTATGCAAAGGCAATCGCATGTATCGAGATACAATCAATGAACCATTTCGATTGCGATGGTTCGATATCGCGGCGGGGCATGGCCCGCACGAGCCAGGAAACCAACTACGGGGTCGTTCGTGGATACAGGCATGACACCCCTACGACCGGTCGTCCCGGCGCGAGCCCCTCCTTCATCGCCCGCGCGGCGCGGGCGGGTGCTGATGCTCATCATAGGTTACAAGTTGGCCAAGGGCGCCCTTTGGCTGGCCTTTGCGGTAGTGCTCTTGGTACTCATGCGCTTCGGGCTCGACGCCCGCGTGCTGGGCCTTGCAGACCACCTACGGCACCACGCGGGTGCCTGGAGCGTCGCGCTCGGTAAGCTCGTCGCGCACGCGGCCAGCCGGCGGGGCCTCTTCGTGATTGTTGTCGCCCTCATCGCCGATGGGGTAGCGAGTCTGGTCGAGGGCTGGGCGCTGGTGCACGGTCGCTGGTGGGGTCCCTGGCTTGTCGTCGTAACCACCGCGTCGCTGCTTCCTTTCGAAGTGATGGCATTCGTCAGACATCGTCATGCGGTGCGCGCCGCCGTGTTCTTCGCGAACGCCGCGATCGTCTGGTACCTCGCGCGCACGGCATTGCGCGAACATCGCGAGAGGCCCGATCCGCCCAAAGCGTGAAGTGAGAGCGCAAGCTCCCCCTTGCCGCTCGGCCGCGCTGGAAAATCGTCCCCGGGAATGTCGAAAGCGGCCGGTCTGCTCCGACCTCTGCGTGACGCCGGGACGGGCTCGGCCGAGACGGGAGACCGACCATGACGACCTCGATCACGACCTTCCTCACGTACGACACCCAGGCCGAAGAGGCGGCGAAGCTCTACACGTCGCTCTTCGACGGAAAGATCAAAGATATTATGCGTTACCCGGCTGGCGGGCCCAGGCCGGAGGGCACCGTCCTCTCGGTGACATTCGAGCTCTTCGGGCAAACGTACGTCGCGCTGAATGGCGGCCCGACGTTCACTTTCGGGCATGGCTTCTCGCTCATGGCGCAGGTCGATGCGCAGGCGGAGCTCGATGGCCTGTGGACGAAGCTGACGGCGAACGGCGGCAAGGAAGGCCAGTGCGGCTGGCTGGTCGACAAGTTTGGCGTGTCCTGGCAGATCGTTCCAAAGCAGCTCCAAGGAATGCTCTCGGACAAGGACAAGATGAAGTCGGGCCGCGCGATGCAGGCGATGATGGGAATGCAGAAGCTCGATCTGGCGAAGCTACAGGCAGCATTCGCGGCTGTCGGGGTCGAGAAGGAGGTCGGACGATGAAATTCATGCTGATGATGCACGCCCCTCGCGGCACCGGCGAGTACCAGATTCATGGGTGGAAGCCCGAAGAGTTCCGGGCTCACGTCCAGTTCATGAAGGACCTCAACAAGGATCTCCGGGAACGCGGCGAGCTCGTCGGCGCCGAAGGCCTTGCGCCTCCGGGGCAGGCACGCATCGTCCGCTCGCAGGGCGAAGGCGCGCCCGAGGTCACGGATGGCCCCTTCGCCGAGTCCAAGGAGTTCCTTGTGGGCTACTGGATCGTCGACGTCGAAAACGCGGAGCGCGCGTATGCCATCGCCGGCAAGGCGTCGACGGCGCCGGGGCCGGGAGGCAAGCCGCTCGGCATCAAGATCGAGGTGCGTCAGGTGATGAGCGGGCCGCCCGACTCGCTTTAAGACACGCACCGAAGCGATGCAAACGGCCGGCGAGCACCTGCTCCGTGAGCTTGCGCCGCAGGTGCTCGCTGCCGTCGTCCGTCGCTACGGCGACTTCGGGGCCGCGGAGGACGCCGTGCAAGAAGCGCTCGCCGCGGCTGCGTTCCAGTGGCCACGCACCGGTGTGCCGGAGAACCCTCGCGCGTGGCTCATCCAGGTGGCCGCTCGGAAGCTCACCGATCACATCCGGTCGGAGTCAGCGCGGCGTCGGCGCGAAACGACGGTCGTCCTCGAATCGCCGCCGGAAGACAACGTGGTCCCGCCCCCCGACGAAGCACCCATGCAAGAGGACGACGCGCTCGTCCTGCTCTTTCTGTGTTGCCATCCGGCGCTCACGCGTCCGTCCGCAATCGCGCTGACGTTGCGCGCGGTGGGGGGTCTCACGACGCCGGAGATCGCGAGCGCGTTTCTCGTGCCCGAGGCGACGATGGCGCAGCGAATCAGCCGCGCGAAGCAGAGCATCAAGCAGTCCGGCGTCGGCTTCGTGATGCCGCGGCCCGAGCAGCGACACGCGAGCCTCGACTCCGTCCTCCGGGTTCTCTATCTCATCTTCAACGAGGGCTACGCCGCGAGCTCGGGTCCTGCGCACCAGCGTGTGGATCTCTCGACTGAAGCGATCCGCCTCGCGCGCGCGGCCCACGATCTCCTTCCGGACAGCGGAGAGGTGAGCGGCCTGCTCGCGCTCATGATCCTCACCGACGCGCGGCGCCCTGCGCGATTGGGAGCGAACGGCGAGATCGTTCCGCTCGACGAGCAGGATCGAGCACTGTGGAACAAGGAAGCGATCGCGGAAGGCGTGCAGCTCGTGACCGAGGCGATGACGCGAGGCAGCGTGGGCTCCTATCTCTTGCAGGCCGCAATCGCCGCGGTGCACGACGAAGCAGCGCACGCCGAGGACACGGACTGGCCGCAGATCGTCGCTCTCTACAGCGTGCTGAAGCGCATGTCCGACAACCCGATGATTGCGCTAAACCACGCGGTGGCGGTCGCGATGGCGCAGGGTCCTTCCAGAGGGCTGGCGCTTCTCGCTAAGCTCGACCGCGATCCGCGCATCAAGGATCACTACCGCCTCGATGCCGTGCGCGCCCACCTGCTCGAGCGCTCCGGCGACGTCATGGCCGCCGTGCCGTACTACGAGTCGGCGGCCGAGAAGACCGCGAGCATCCCGGAACGCAACTACCTGCTCCTGAAGCTCGCGCGTCTCCGTGGAGGGCTCGCGTCGTGACCTCGCCCTGCCAGGTCGCCGTCGACCACTTTTGGCAGGCGCACTCTACGAAGATCCCTCGAGCTTCTTCTTCGCGGCGGTTCGGACGGAGTGGGAATACGAGGTCTGCCGGGCCACGAGCACCAGATCGCTGCGCGCCATGACTTGAAGCACTTTGCCGACGACCGCGGGCGTCGACCGAGGGTTCGAGAGAAGGGCCCGCTGCACCTCGGGAGCGGCGAGCCACGAGGCGTGACCGGCGAGGTTCTCGATGGTCGGCCGGGGCACGGTGCCTTTCCTAGCAATGGTAGCCACTTCCGGCAGCGTGAGCCTAGGATTGGCGAGGAGCGCCTCCCACACGTTCGGTCCGAAAATCCGCTCCAGAGCGACACGCTCCGACAGAGTTCCGTTGGCCGCGACCTTCAGCTGCTCAACCGGTGTGAGCGTACGCACGCGCTCGTGCACGCTCACAGCCGCGCCTCTTTCCGGCACTTCTTGTTCAATCGATTCGGTGCCGGCTGCTCCCTCGAGCACAGGCGGGTCCGTCGATGTCGCCATCGCGGTGTGGACGAAGGCGGTCAGCTCGGCCAGGGCGGCCGCGTCGAACGACGACAGCTGCAAGCCGACTCCGCACCCGAGCCCTTCCAGTTTGATGAAGACAACCTCCGCGCGAAGCTTGTGGGTGCGCCCCGCGTGCTCGAGGCAGAGCTCGCAGACCTCGAACTCCGCCACCCCCGTCGCGCCGCGGACGAAGGCGCGCCCTTTGGAGAGATCTTGATCGAAGAGCGTTTGCAGCTCGGCGCGCTCGACAACGGTGAGGGTGAGCGAGCGCACGGAGACAGAGTAGACCCGCGCGCGGGCGTCGTGAACCAGGTCGCCGGGTCGTTTGTGACGCCGGCGCTCCCGAGCCTGCTCAGCCACGCCGCGGTCAGTCGATTCACGCCCGCGCTTTACTCGGTCGTCACACCCAGCGACAGTGCCGGGCGCACGGGCCAGGGCGACAGCACGGTTTGCTGCACGCCGTCGACCAAGACCCCGTAGCGTGTACCGCTGGGGTCGAGATCGCAGGACAACGTCAGGGAGATCGCAAGATGGCGGCCGACCCACCACTCGCCCCCGGCGCTCGCTCGCGCGACCACGAGAGCGAAGTCCTCGTCCTTGCCGAGGGTCGTACCGGGTTTGCCCTCGAGCCTCGGCGTCATGTGGATGGCGTCGAACCCGATGCCGGCACCGAACCGAATCGAGAGCCGCTCGTTGACCGCAAGGTCGACCGCCGCGAGCGCACGCAAGCTGCCCCCATCGAGTCGAACGCCGAGCGGAGCCGTGTCCACGATCATCGGCAGCCTATATTGCGCGGTGAGCCAGGCTCCCGGCTGCAACGTTCCCCGACGCGCGCCGACGTAAAAGACCGCTGCGGGGCCGTTCGCGACGAGCCCGTGAGGTGCATAGAGCTCGCCTTCGTAGAGCGCGCCGAGCTCCCAATGTGGAGCCGTGCCGGGTCGAGCCGCGATTGGGGCGGCGGGGGCGGGAGCTGACGGCCGCGTCCCTTCGCTCTCCGAACGCGCTTGGTCGGGGGCCGTGCCAATCCGAGCGCCGTGCGCGAGCGCGTCGACGGCGTTTTCCAGGATGTGCCCGATCGCTTCGCGCGCCAGCTCGTCGTGGCCCGGCATCTTCTGGACGTGGCGAACGAGGACGCGCTCCCAATCGCGGTCGACGAGATATAGGGTGACGCGCTCCGGTTTCGACAGGTCGATCCAGGCGCGCGCCAGGCGCACCTCGACGCCCGCCTGCGGCGTGATGACCTCGGCAGCATTCACGCTGGACGCGAACGTGACGGTCGCGGCGAGGCCGAGGCGCGAGATAAGCTCGGCCACAACGGCCCGCATGGCCTGGCCGCCCGGGTCGTCCTCAGCGGCGATGACGACATCGACCGCGCCCACGCTGGACGGCTGGCCGAAGCTCGAAGGCGCGACGACCACCGCGGCCGTTAACGCCGTCGCTCCGCACCACGCAGGCATGGGGAGAGCATAGAGGAGACGTTTCGGTCAGTGCAGCTCGGCCAGGCGCGCGCTCGCGCGGTCGGCGGACAGCGAGCGCGGGAACGCGTCCAGGAGCGTACGCCACGCGCTCCTCTCCTCGTCCGCTCGCCCGAGCCGTTGGAGGGCGAGCGCCCGACCGACGAGCGCCTCTTCGCCCAACTCGCCGTCGCGGCCTCCCACGAGATATTCATCGAACTGCGCGAGTGCACGCCCCGGATCCACGAGCCGATCGAGGTACAAGCGCCCGAGGGCGACATGCGAAAGCGAGGCCTCGGGCGAGCGCGGAAACCGCCTCTGCAGCGCGCCATATTGTCGGGCCGCCGCGACAGCGTCCCCACGGCGGCGAGTATCGTTGGCTTGTGCGAAGAGCTCGGGTGCCGTCAAGTCGATGGCCGGGGACTGTGGTGCAGGGGTCGAAGACAGCTCCGGTGTCTCGGCGCTCGAGGCCTCCACGGCCTGCGCAGCCTCCGGCGGGACCGTGGTCGGAGTCGACGCCCTCGACGAGCGTGGCATCACCTCTGGCGCTCGGGTCTGCTCCCGAATGCGCCGCGCGATTCCAGCGTGCTCGATCCACCCGAATGCGCCAGTGGCGACGACCAGCACGGCCGCGACCAGGGCCACCGCATGGGCCGAGCGCTTGCGGCTAGAGGACCGGTCCGCTCCTTGCGCCTTCGTTCTGGCGATTGCCCCGTCGATGCTGCGGGCAATCAAGGCGTCGTCGCCGGCGCGGGGGCGCCCATCGGCCGCGAGGTCGGTTGCCGCGGCGCCGAGTAGCGCGTCGAGATCCGCTTCGTCCCGTTCGGCCTCACTCATGACTTCTCCTCCCGCAGCTCCCCGAGCGACGCGTCGGTCTCGATGCGCAGGCGCAGCGCCTCCTTTGCGAGCCGGAGCCGGCTACGCACCGTGTTGAATGGCACCCCCGTCACTTGCGCGATCTCATCGACCGAGTGACCGAGCACCGCGCGCATCGCCAGTGCGACGGCTTGAGCCTCGGGGAGCTCCTCGAGCAGCTCTCGCAGATGCCGTCGCCGCCGCTCGGCCACGATTGTCTCGCGCGGCGTCGGCGGCCCCGGCACGTCGAACTGACGCACACGCTCGAGCTTGCGCGAGGTTGTCCGCTCGCGACGGCGTACGTCGATCGCGCGTTTGGTCGCCACGCGGCGGGCAAAGTGCAGCACGGTCGACTCGCCGCGGAAGCTCGAGAGACCGTGCAAGATGCCGATGAGCGCATCTTGCAGGACGTCCTCGAGATCCCGGTGCCCCGGTCCGAGGATCATGCGCAAGGGCGGCAAAAGAGCCGGCGCGACCGCTTCGAATAGGCGTCGCTGGGCCTGCAGGTCGCCGCTCCGCGCCTCGCGCGCGAGCTGAGCCAGAGGGTCAAACGACATCTCGCTCGCGCCGAACGGCAGCGGCTGGCCCGAGAGCGCGAGTGGTGCTTGCCATGGATCGACCCGCATGATTCACGATCTCGTCGCATCCACCTCCAAAAAGGATCACTTTGGAGCGAATTGATCCGTTTTGGTCGGGCCTGCGACAGGTATGGGTGCGGAGGTGAGCGAGATGAAACGGCGCCATTCAGACGCAGGGCGACTGGCAGGGGCATTCGCGGCCATGGTCACCGCGGCAGCCTGCGGCACCCCCGATCATCTGCTCGGGTCGCAGGCCTCACTCGACGGCGGGTCCAACGTGCTGGGTAGCGGCGCATTCCAGAGCGAAGCGGGCACGGGCCTGGTGGTTGGCGGCGACGGCTCCCTCGGCGGCAACGCAGATGGAGGCGACTGCGTCCCGTCGTGTGCGGGGGGCCAGGTATGCGTCAGCGGGTCTTGCGAATGCCCGCCCTATCAGTCGTTCTGCGGCGGCGCGTGCATCCCGACGAGTGTCGACCCGAGCAACTGCGGCAAATGCGGCAACACATGCGCCGGCGCCACGGCTTGCTCAGGCGGCCAGTGCGCGACCTCGTGCCTGCCAGGCCTCACCCTGTGTGCGAACGATCGCACGTGCGCGGACACGGCGAACGACAACGACCACTGCGGCAGCTGCACCAACAAATGCCCCACGGGCCAAGGTTGCGCAAAGGGCGAGTGCATCAATAGTATCCCGCTTGGTGGAACACCCCCTCAGTGCGCGGGCGGCGGGGCGCCGATCGTCAATCCGGCAAACCTGGGGGGGTGCCTCGGCGGGCTCGCGGCGACGACGTTTCGCTGGACGCTCTGTTCGTGCAAAGACGTGCAGCTGAGCGATCTCATCCTCGTCGACGCATACGACAGCACGCAAGGACCGTATGTGGCCGGCGGCATAGGCGGCGGGGTCGGCGCCGACGCCATCTACCACTCTTCCGCAAGCTCGGTTCCCGCAACCGGCGGAGGCATATGGGGCGACCTCTGGGCGTCCAGCCCGATGGGGATCAACGATTCCGCCGACGAGTTGATCAAGCACGATATTCGCTCTGGCGGGTCTCTCCAGTCGAGCGCCACAATGACCATCGGCGCCGATGCGTACGCCAACGGCGATGTCGCGAAGGGCGTCGCGATCGGTGGAAAGCTCTATGTCCCGAGCGGAGCCCAAGTGGGGGTGACGCCGGCGGGCGGCGTCGTGCGTGAAACCGTGTCCTTTCCCCCACCGTGCGACTGCGCGGCTGACCAGCTGGTACCCATCGCCGCGATGGTGCAGGCGCACGCGTCGCCGAACAACGACAACGCGGCGATCGGGCTAGGCGAGAACCTCCCGGTGGCCTCGAACGCCCCGGCGCGCCTCGATCTGCCGTGCGGGAGCTATTACCTTGCGAGCATTCACCATAGCGTCCCGATAACGATCTGGGCGCATGGCCATACCGCGCTCTATGTCGGCGCAGACGTGCAGTCGAGCGACGATATCGCCTTTGGAGTCGATCCCACGGGCTCTTTCGACATATTCATTGGGGGAGCGCTGAGCACTTCCGCCAAGCTCACAATCGGCTCGCCCAACTATCCCGCGCTGACCAGGACGTACGTCGGCAGCACGGGCGGCGTCGGCTTCTCGGCGGGCACCAGCATCGGCGGCAACATCTACGCGGCCTATGGCCCCGTGACCTGGTCCGCGGGGACCGACGCCTACGGCTCGGTATTCGCTGGAGACTTCAGCGCGAGCGCGGCGACTCGCATTCACTACGATGCGGCCGTCCTGCAGGCGGGCGCCGGCTGTCCTCAGGCCGGTGGCCACGCAACCGGCGACGGCGGCGCCGCGGGCTGCGGCTCGTGTCGCGACTGCTTGAACCAGGCGTGTATCAACGGGCAATGCGGCTCGTGCCAAACCGACGCGGATTGCTGTGCGCCGCTCGTCTGCTCCGACGGCACCTGCGTCTCGACGCAGGTCTCCCTACCGCGTTGATTCGTCAATTCGGCGGTTTTCCAAAGCCCGCCGCGCGACGTCAACGCACGTAACGGCCCGCGTAGCGCGGCCTCATCAGTACGTGCGCGACGCCAACGAGAACGATGCCACCCACAATCGACCATACGATCGGGAACCGATGCCCCTCGATCGTTACCACCCAGAGAACGGGAAGGTGTAGCTGGTGCGCCAGCCAGGAGCCGACGAACGCCCCGAGGAAACCTACAAGGACAGAAATGACAAACCCTCCCCCCGTGCCGCCCGCGACGGCGCGCGCAATTGCGCCGCATATGCCAGCGATGATGAGATATACGATGAACTCCACGAGGGTCATGAGCTGACCTCCTCCACGCAAGACTGAGCAAGGATGGTGCCGTCGATTCTGGCATCTGGGCGACGGCCCAGTCCTTGCTTTGGAGTCGTTCCATGAACCTGTCAGCAATCGGAACTGCGCTCGTGCTCGCTGCCGCTTCAGCGCTCGCGGCCGGCTGCTTCGGGCCGGGCCCGGGGTACGATCATCGCGAGGTCGTCTATGTCGACCACAGTCACGACCACGACCACGACCACCCAGAGCACCGCGACGATCATCACGACGAGCACCACGACGATCAGGGACACTGAGGCGGAGCGGCCATAGAAGAGTGGCGCCCAATGTGCCCCGGCATTGGCAAACTGCCTCGCGCGAGAAGCGTCCTGCGCCCGGACCGTCGGGCCTCGGCGACTCGCCACTGTGGCTCGAAAGCTGCTTGGCTTACCGCTGAAATGGAGAAGGCACGCCCATGAAGTCCATGTCGAAAACCACGGAGCAAATGGCCGATCTCGCCGTGAGAACAGCCCTGACGGCTCGCACCTCACTGATGGAGCTCGGGGCGCAAATGGCCGGACTCGCAAACCACGTCGCGGGACGCCGTGAGTCAAACCGCCTTCGGTCCGTTCTATGGTTTGCCGGCGGAGCCGCCGTGGCCGGCGGAGTAGTGCTCCTTTTCGCGTCTCCAGGGCGCGAGCTACGCCGACGGATTGGAAGCCTATTCGGCGGCGCGGAGGACAAGCTCGACGCTCAGGGTCGCGATAGGGCTGCGGAAGACAACATGGCCAACGAGGGGGGTGGCTCCGGGCCACACTCGGAAAAGCACCACTTGGACGGCGCTCACTAGCCCCTCCAGGGCCGCGTGGCTCAGCGATTGCAGAGCCGCTCATCATGAAAATCACGAGTCGTTGGTTCTGCACTACGGTTGCTTCCATTCCTTTTGCAGCGCTCCTCGCGTTGCCACGAGTCGCGCGCGCGGAGGTCAGCGCCTGCGGAAACATCGATATCGAGGCAAGCGCGCAATGTTCGCTGGTCGTGCAGAATGACTGCGTGACCCAGTGCGCTCCGGCAAGTTGCGAACAGGCCTGCGCCGCCAAGCTCGAGCAGACCTGCAACTCGCAGTGCACGACGTCGGCGGACGCGACCTGCGTCTCGACCTGCCAGACCGACTGCGCGACGACCTGTGCGACGAGCCCTCCCGCATTCGACTGCACGACAGACTGCAACACGCGCTGCGACGCCGGCTGCAGCGCATCGTGCACGTCAACCTCGTCATCCGCCACGCTCGACGGGGCGGTGTCCGCGTCATCGTCGACCGATTGCCAGGCATCCTGCGGCGCGTGCTGCGACGACCATTGCACGACGCAGTGCGTCGCCGTCTCGACGACGGCCACCTGTGCGACCAAGTGCACCGCGGACTGCACAGGGTCATGCACAGCGACGGCGAACTCGAACTGTCAGGCGCAGTGCCAAGAGAGCAGCTACCAGACATGCAAGTCGGAGCTCGCGAGCGATTGCACGACGCAATGCCAAGGCACAGGAGCCGTCGTTTGCAACGGCCAGTACGTCAACGCGTCCAACGTCGAGCAGTGCGTCGCCGCGCTGAATGGCGTCCTCACGGTGCAGATCAGCGCAACCACGACGACGACCGGCTCGTCGGCGTGCGACGGCGCTACATGCAGTGGACAAGAATCAACGACGGGGAAGGTGTCGTGCACCGCAGCGCCGGGCGGCGAATCGAACAGCCTGTTCTGGACCCTCGGTGCAGGCGCCCTCGGAGCCATCGCGAGCGCTCGGCGCCGCGTGAGGCGATGAGGTTATTTGGCAATCACCAAAAGCTCGCTCGAACGCCGCGATCAATAGTCATTTCTTCGACCGTGCTCGCAGCACCGTGCTCGCTGTTTTAAGCGTTGCCGAGCGCGGGCCCTGTTGTTGAGACCGCCACCGTCCTTTGGTGCACGTGACACGAATATGTGACTACGCGCCAAGACAATATGCGCGAGACTGCCCCAAGCTATTCGACGTCACGACAATCGGAGGAGCGCATGGGGCAGGTCCGAGCGGCGGGAGATCGAGCGATTCGGTCGGGTAGAGCTCCGGAGATCGTTCTCGAACAGTGGATCTCTGGGTTGGAGACGAAACGGGCGCAGCCACGCGTCGGCCCGGGCGATGGGGAACGTGACGGTATACCCAAGCGGCGCGGCCCTGCGGAGCACGGCCCCGTGGCGTCGGCCGCGTTGTCTGCAGCGCCCATGGCGAAGATGCGCGAAACAGTCGAGGTGCGCGGCTCCTCAGTTGTGTTCTCGGACGCCTTCGGGGGCACCATCGTCCTGGCGCGTTCGGGAGACCGTATCGTGCACCTCGGCAGTGTTGCCGTGCGGGGACCCTACGGTCTTTCTCTGGGGTCGCTGCGAAAGCATGGTCTTAGCGAAGCCCAGGCGCGAGGCGTCGAGTTTGTGGCCGCGTGGTTCGGATCTCCGTTCGACGCGCTCGCGGTGAATCGCGCCGAAGGCGGGCGCCTTTTGTCATGGGGATTCTGGCCGCTCGCCGCAGTGGACGTCGGCCGCGTCCTCGCGCTTTGGAAGCAGCGCTCGCCCGCATCGTTTACGGACCTGCTTGGGGTCTACGGTTTCGACGTCGCAAGCCCCGCTGAGCCAGACCTAGCCGGGGCGCAGCTCATCGTCGTCGATCCGCGGAGCGGATCGACCCGTCGCGGGGATCGAGCCCTCGCTGCTATCGCCGGGGATCCTCGGTGCGCAGCCCTCCTCGCGCGGGCCGGGCGGCACGACGACGCAAAGATGGCGCAGCTCGAGGTCGCGCTGCGCCCAATATTTCCACTCTTGCGAATGAGTGTTGCGTCAGACAAGGAGCGCGAGCCGGTTGGCGTAATCGCCAAGAGCGCACGGACGATCGCGGCGATGGTACTGGCGTCCCGGGCACTCGATCTCACACGCATCGCAGAAATTCTGGCTTCGCTCGAGCCAGGCGGAGACATGGAGCCCAAGCTGCTCGGGGCCGTGCTCAACGCACTCGCCGAGACGCGCGTTTCCGCGGCGATAGCGGTGCGAAGGACACTGTCTTCGCCCGAGCTAGATGCCTAGTAGCCGATCCGGGGGAAAGCAATGGACCGAACGAAACAATTCGAGAGGGCTCGATACCTGTCTCTAGTGACTCCGACGCAACCGATGGAGGCACCTTCGGAAACGACGTCTCACGCCTCGGTCGCGGAGGTCGTGATCGACGGCCGCCGGTTCCTGTTGGTGCCGGCCGACATGGCCGTCCGCGCAACCGACAACGGCCGCTTCGCGCTGGCCAAGTTGCTTACCGCCCGAGAGCTTCAAATAGCGACTCTCGTCGCCGAGGGGCGCGTCAACAAGCAGATCGCGGCGGAGCTAAACATCAGCGAGTGGACGGTGTCGACGCACCTGCGCCGCATTTTCGCAAAACTATCCGTGGACACTCGGGCGGCGATGGTGAGCAAATGCTTCGGCGCGCTCACGTCACTTCGCGAGTCGTGAGCGCGGAAAAGCCGAGGCGCATCGCCCAAGCGATCGCCACACGGTCCCCTGCTCGCGCTGACGCGGCGACGGCAGAGCCGCGAGCCGCTCGCGCAGGCCGAGCACCGCAGCAACGTTGGCGCGGGACGAGAAGACTGGCTTGAGCACGCTGGAGCGCCCGACGAGCAAGGGCGTCACGCCTGGCCCGTGCCCCGCGACGTGACTGTCGGAATGGACGACGACGCCTACGGTGATGGTCCCGAGGCGGACGCTCGGTCCGAAGCGGTTGTCGAGCGCGCAGATGGCGACCAGGTCGCCGAAGCGTAGCGATCGCAGCCGGTATTTGCGGACGATCGCCGGGTCGGAGAGCTGAATGTCGCAGTCTCCGAGCACGCCATCGGACTTTCCCAGACCCGATCCCATGATTCCTGCCGGAATCGCGTGAGTCACCGGCACATGAAGGTGTCCGCGGTGCATCGAGAGTCGCCAGCGCGCCAACAGGCGCGGCGAGAGGTTCAGGCAGCGCACTCCGGGCACGTCCGGTAGCTCGAGTCCCTGGCCGCACGCCGTGATCTTTATGCGGTCGCCAATCGACAACCGTCGCAGAACCACTGGAGGGAAATCCACTATCACGTGGTTTATCCCACCATGCTTGCCAACGACGACTCCGCTTGCGCCAGTGGCGCGTCCGGTCTCGACGCGCGCCCGATTGCCAATGCAGGCAAAGAGCATCATGCCCTTGTTCGCGGCGCCACGCGGACCGATGACGTCGTGGTCGTTGTTGTGGAGCGACACACCCGGCTCGACGTGATCGCCTGCGAGCCCTACGGCGCGATCCCCGACGCGTCGGTTGAGGACGATCCCGCCGGTGCCCGGAACCACATGCAATACGCCGTCGCGGCCCACGCGATACGGACTACCGCGCACGAGCGGGTTGGCGATCTGACCCACGACCGTCGACACCACCAGGCGATCGAGATTGGCGCGCGGCATTCGCCCCCCGAGACTCTCGAATGCGTCCGCATGCTCCAGGCTCTCTAGGCTCATGCTTGTCTCCGTCATAGCCGGTGCCAAAACACGTGGACGGCATGGGCACCTCGGGGCACCACATGCACCGCCGCGAATGCCACGCCCGACCACTGCAGGGGCCCGAGGCCCGCAGCCGCCAAGACGCTGCCCAGCGCGGCCGTGTCCGGACCGGATCGGCCGGTAACATCCGTGACGGGCGTGCTCCAAGCTTCAAGGTAGTTGCAGATGGCTGGGGCGCCGCGCTCGTCCGCCTCGAGAGCGCTGAGGATGAAAGTGTGGGTGTGGGCGAGCGCGGCGGCGAGCGCCACCGCGTCGCGAAAGCAGCTGGCAATGATGGTGCCGCGCGGCAGATCGTAGGCCGACCCGGTCATCGCGGCGTCGAGCCCGCGCGCGAAGGCCTCGAAGCGCTCGTGAATGCTTGGGTCTACTTGGCTCGGCAGCCTCGACTGGCCCGGCCCCTCACCGATGTAGTGCATGCGCGACGAGCTGCCCGCACCCGTGAGGTACGCCGACCACTGCGCGAGCGACTCCCGAATCGCCTCCGCTTCGCGCACCGGGTCGAGCGAGCGGATCTTCGCTCCGTAGACGCGCGGGAAAAGCCGCTCGGCGTCGTCGCGGTAGACGTGCGCGCTATAAAGCAGCTCCCGGAGCTCGGGGGGGATCCACACCGCTAACTGCGCGCTCAGGCGCGCGACGATCAGCGCACCGAATGGCGACAGCGCGAGCCGTGTGTCGACCACGACCGACAAGCGATGATGGTTGAGGGTCGGAACCCATGCCGCTCCCCACGGGAAGATCGACTCGGCGGCGAGCAAGACTCACTCTCTCTCGTTTGCCGGTGGCTCAAGCTGCGCGCGAGGGGGACTTGCCCCCGAGCACCGACTTGAGCTCGGGCGTGACGCCGCGATACTGCTGACCCTCGGGCAGCATGCGATAGGCCGCGATCCACGACTCGGCGACGCGACCGAGCGGCTGCGCCTCGGCCTGGAAGAGGGTGTGATCCATCGTTCGGAACGGATTGTCGGCGATGAAGAGCAGCAGTTGCCGCCCGGCCTCGGCCATCTTGGTGCGCTGCGAGAGAGCGGCCGCACCCCCGAGGTGGCGCTGCGAGACGATCTCGATGACATCCCACTTCGTGTTCGCGTCGAACGCCTTCTTGATGTCTGGCGTGTCGAGAGCATCGAGCACCGTCTTGAGATAGTTGCTGGTCTCGATGGTGAGCGAAACGATGTTGCCGTAGGTCGCGCGATCGAGCTGCCAGCGCAGGTCGGTCCCCAGCCGCTCGATGGTCGCCTGGCTGCCGAAGGGCCGCTGATCGAGCAGATGCCCCCCACGGATGACCTCTCCGACGAGCAGATCGCGGAAGTACTGCGCCAGCGCTGAGGCGAAGGCCACGAACTGGCGGTGGAAGCCACGATAGCAAAGGGCTCGCGACGGCGCGTCGACCTTCCCGTAGTGAAAGGCGCGACGGTAGGCGACCATCCGGTCGCGCATCTTGTAGCGAAGTGGCAAGTGCTTCTCGATGAGGTAGAGGGCGCGCGCGCCAGGGCCCCGCTGGATGCGCATGCGCCCGTCGTGAAACAGCTGTACGAGCACGGCGGCCACCTTGAAGACCTTCATCCGCTCGTGCTGGTAGATGTAATAAAGCTCCGCTGCGGAGTGCAGCTGGGTCGGTACGACCGACTCGTCGAAGTCGGGCTGAATCGACGGGAAGCTCACCGCGTCGAACGGCGTGGCACCCTGCGGCCCGAGCCCGATCAAATCGGTGAAAGCCCCTGGGGTTTTCTGGTCTGTCGCGGCCCGCAACAGTTCGTCAGCACGCTGCTGAAAGAGCGCCTGGTAGCGGTTGCGTTCTGCGGGCGGCAGATCCACCAGCAGGTCACGACTGAGCTCGGCGAAGAGGCGCTGCAGCGTTTCTTTGTTCTTCAGGCTCATGTCTTTATCTCACCGGCTAGGTGGTAAGGCCGCTGTAAATCCCCATGAAATGCTCCTCGATCGGAGCCAGGGTGACCTCGGTCGGATAGAGCTGCTTCTGATGATGCGGTTGCGAGGGGTGGAGCTTCTCGAGATTTGCCTTGAGCGTGGCGAGCGTGGCCGCCGGAATGCCGGCGGGAACCTGGCTGTCCAGCTCCTCCCAGGCCTTGTGGACGAGCGGTGTGACCGCAGCGACCACTTTCGCGGGCCCACCGGCGATCTTGTCGAGGTATGTGGATACAATCTGGTTTTGCAACCGGATTAGGATCCCGACAACGGCCGGATTCATGAAACCATGTGTGAAATCGTCGCCGTGCCCCGTGTGAGGCCTCTCGGGGTCGTTCGTCGTGCCGTCAAACTGCCTACGCCTCTCGATTTCACCTACCGAGACTCGCAGTGGTGGAAACGGCACGTCGCCGGCTTCGGGCGGGGGACCTGCGACTTTCTCGAGCTGGACCAAGCCCCCGAGCACCTGATTGTAGAACGTTCGACTCGGCGGCGAGAGACCGAGCGCCACGTTGGTGAGCGCACGCACGTCGGCGAGCAACTCGGCCGCTGCGCCGTGCACGTCCCCATCGGGCGGCTCTTGGGGGTAATGGGAAAAGGCCTGAATCGCTCCGGTGAGCGCCGCCTCGACGCCATTGGTGACGTTGGCAAACGTGAGAATTTCATCGAAACCCGTCACGTCGGGTCCCCCCTCGGTCGCCCCGAAGGCGTTCGCCATCTTCTTCGTTTCGGCCGCAATGAACAGGCTCTTGATTCCTGCCAGGCGGATCCTGTCGCTATTTAGCGAAGTCTTTTTTGCTACCATGGCTTTTTACTCGGGTCAGAAGGGCGGCGTGGTGTCGCTTGAGGCGACGGTGTCGACGGCCAGGTGAAGCAAGAAGAGTCTGAGGTCGTTACGTGCTAGCGCCACCATATTGCCCGCGGTGTGCTCCCGGAACACGATCGTCCCCTCGAGCACTTGAGCGTAGTAGGCGCGCTGGTCGACCAGCTGGCGCAGGGCCATCCGGGCGCTTAGGTCCACGGGCGGGAGCTTACGCCCCCCGAGCGGGGATGGCATCGCCAAGTCGATATAGAGCACCCCCGCCCGAGAGCTCTGAAACGCGTCGATGAATAACTGCAGCGACTGCACGTAAATGCTCAGCGCGGACGACGGCTGCTGGGTCTGGACCTTATTGGCGACTTGGAGAACCCGGCGCAGCCGGCCGACCTCCAGCGGCGCGGTCGCCGCGAGCTGGCGCAGCGCATCGGCCGTCATTGCCGAGACGCCGTTGGCGAACCCGTTCACCAGATTGTCGATCGACTCCTTGAGACCATCGGGCCGGGCGTAGACCTTCAACTCCGAATCGAGACTGTTGTAGAGGTCGTTATACGCTCGGATCCGCTCGCCCCAGTCGTCGAAGATAGGCTCGTCGCCGCTGATGAGACCCGACAGGGCATCGACAGTGGCATTGCCACGCAGGCGAAGGTCGGTCGCGGGTACCTGGAGGATGAGCCCGTTCATCGCCAGACCCACGTCGTAGAGCGCTTCACCAATCAGGATACGCAGGATGTCGGCCGCGTTGTCGAGCGTCGTGCCCAGGCGACGGAAGTCCCAGTACTGCTCGCCCATCGCGATCCCGACAAGGCGCGCCAGCCACGCGAACTCGTTCAGGCGACGAACGGCCAGCTGGGCGCGCTCGCGCTGGGCGGCATCTTGCGACAGCTTCGCGGCCGCGCCGCCGTCGGCGTACTCCTTGAGCAGGTAGTCCCGCCATCCGCTCAGCTCGACGCCGATATCTCGCTCCGACGGAGCGTCGACGAGCACCGCAAAGTCGGCCCTCATTTGCACCATGACCGTGTTGTATTCGGCGCCTCCGACGGTCTGGGACGGGACTTGAACTGCCGTCGTGGGAGCGATCCGCATCGCGCTCGAGGGAGAGAACCCCAGGGACTCGGCCGTGCTCGCGGCCGTTCGGTCCGGATAGCGCGCCTCCAGCGCCCGGAGCATCTCACCGACGTCGGTGGGGTTGCCAACCTTGAGCTTGCGTCGCAAGAGCTCGTCGAGCGCCCGGGTGCCGTCGGCCCCGAAGTCTTCGAGCGGTCGCTTTTTTGCGGCTTGCTGTGCGTTCATCGGCGTACCTCACTCATGCTGCGGTGCTCTCGAGTCTGGCTTGGGCTTCGCTTCGTCCACGGGCAGCCAGCCTTGCGAGATGCCCCAGCACGACGGCTGCGACCCGCTTCGGCGGCGCAAGTGAGCGCGCGAGCGCGTAGCGGCTCGCGCTCACCGCGAACCTGGGCGGCAAGCCCAGCGGCACCTGCCCTCGAGCGATCGACAGTGCGGCGGCCCGGATGACGCGCTCGTCCTCGGTGGAGAACGGGATCACGTCGGCCAGGGCCCGCTGTCCGAGGCCGCGTCGCGTCTGATACGCGATCTCGTCGACCACGTGAGGGATGACCTGCGGAGCAGTCTGGAGCAAGCGACGGGGAATGCGCGAGGCGGCGGCCTGACGACCGTACAGCGCGCTCCATATTTCCTGCATCTTTCGAGCTTCGTTGTCGAAGCCCATCCGACGCACCATTTCGGCCATGACAAACGTCCGAATGTAGGCGGTGGGATGCACGCCTAGCGGCCGGAAGGTGAGGACACGCGCCGCGGGATGCGAGAGAAAGTCCATCATCGACTGCCCGACCGCCGGTCCGCCCAGCAGCAACGCGATGAGGTCGGCGAAGATCTCTTTGTGCCAACGCGTCCAGATGCGTGTCACCCACGGGTCGCGCGTCGTCGTCAGCACGCGTTTCTGTACGGCCGTGCGGTTCTCGAGCCAGATGCCCATGTCGGCGTGAAGGTTGTGACCGATCTCGTGAAGGACAACTCCCATGCCCCACGGAGAGCCAACGTGCTCGTAGGGGATCCGGACTAGTGGGAAGGGGTTGCGCTCTCCAAGCAGCCTGCCCAGCAGGATGCCGCGCCGGAAGGTCGCGGGCGAGAAGCCGTGCTCCAGATAGGTGACTGGCGGCAAGAGTGCGCTTCGCAGGACGCCGGGGGCCGAACGGCGCACCGCGCGAAAGCAGTCGGAGGCAATCGTGTCGCACGCCGCAAGTGCCGGCGCGAAACTGCTGCCTCGTTGGCTGAAGACGTCGAAGAAGAGGGCAAACGCGCGCCGCGCACGATCCACCTCGCGTTCGACGAGAGCCGCCCGCTCGAGCACCGTCTTCGATGAGGCTCGGGCCGACCGAACCTCTGCGTCCAATCGATCGAGGCCGCTGGCCACTTCGCGATCGATTTCCGCGAGCCGACGATTGGCGGCCGCGAAGTGCCCCGGCGATGGAACGTACGGCAGATCTTGTCGCCGGATGCCGACCGAATCGTGGTCGAGCTTTCCGAGCCGCCGCGCCCGTGCCCGCAGAGTCTGGACCTTGACCTCCAGAAACGAGCGGACGTGAGGGGTCATATCGCACGCCGCATCTCCATCGGGCCGCGTCGCCGGGCCCTTGCGCGCGGCAGAGCCTCGCCATCGGTCACGTTGGGCGCCAGGCCCGCGCGTGTTCGGACGCGTCGCACCACGGCGCTAGGCCGCGACAGACGCGCCGCGGCGCGGGGGCTGGCCGCGACGCGCGTCGCTGCTTGCTCGATCATTCGCGGCACGGCGCGCGCGGAGCCGGGACGCCTGCGTGCCACCTTGGCCACCTTGCGTACGATTCGAGGAATGCTTCGCAACGCCTTCGGACCGCGCTTGCGTACCAGCTTCTGTGCGGCCTTCCGGGTCGCCTTCGTCACCGCGCGGCCATAGGCGCGCGCAGCGCCGGGGCGAACGCCCCGCCGCGATGCGGCTAGGATGGCCTTGGTGACGTACCGGCCCGCCAGCCCAGCAAGAAACGGGATGTAGGCATTCACCGACCTTCCGGCCATCGCCTCGTCGGCCGCTGCGTCGGCAAAGGCATCCATGGCGTCGAGTCGAGCCGGACCGCCACCCAGACCAAGGCGCGCGACGTGCCGGATGAGTCGCAAGCCGATCGGAACGGCGCGGCGGGCCATCTGGCGCAGGTAGGGGCGAGAGACTCGCCGTAGGCGAGCGAACCGAGAGGACAGGCGCTGTGCGAACTCGTCGTCATCGGCGGCATCCATCGCCTCCGCGAATGCTTGGTCTACCTCGTCGCCGTCATCTCCCAGGTCACCATCCTCCGCCTCGTCGAGATCGTCGAGCTCGTCGAATTCGTCGTCCGCGGCCGCGTCGAGCGCATCGTCCTCGAAGCCATCGTCTTCGAGGCCATCCGCGCTCAAGGCCTCGTCCTCGTCGAGCGCGTCGTCCTCAAAGGAATCGTCCTCGTACGAATCGCTCGCGAAGCCATCGTCCGCTTCATCCGCGAGTGCGTCCTCCAGCGGGTCCTCGCCCATGTCGGCGTCGTCGAGCTCGTCTTCGAAGCCTTCGCCTGAATCGAGACCTTCGGCGTCAGCTAGCTCGCGTTCAAACAGATCGTGCATGGCTATGCTCCTTGTTCGTAGCTCCGTGGCAGTCGATGAAGTGGCAAGGGGGGCTTCAGGCCGCGCGCTTGACGATGTGCGCTCGGAAAAGAATCTCGATCGGAATGCGGCGGACGATCCGCCGTCGCATCGCAACCCTCTTGGCCGCCACGGCGGGCGAACGCACGAGGGCGTTGGGCGAGCGCAGGATGCGCGGGACAGTGCGCTCGGCGGCCGCCTGGATCGCGTGTGGCAGCGCTCGAACGGCCGCGGCCGGCCCTGCCTGGGCGGTCTGTCGCACGGCGTGCGCCACCTGATGACCGATGTGGCGCATCGCTCGGAGCTTTCGTCCGGTCGTGCCGGGCACCTGATTGGCCGCTTGGAGCAGCGTCCGCTCCACGTGTCGCAGCCTCGGCATGATTGCGGGGGCGTGACTGAGAACGACCGGGCCGCGCGCGGCATGGCGCAGCGCGTGGCCGAGAACCTGGCGGGCGACGGCGCGAGTCGTCAACCCCGCTCCGATTGGGAGAGACACCGCCCGGTGCAAGCGGACGGCCTGGGCATGATGGTGCGCCGGGCTTCCATGAGGCGTCGCATGAGCATGCGCAGCGTGCGCGACATGCGCCGCTGGACGACCCGCAGCGCGCGCCGCCGCCACGTGGTGTCCGTGGTGAGCGTCGGCCCAGTCCGCCATCGCGTCGACTGCCGCGTCATCGTCCGCTCCATCGCCGTTGAGCACGCCCCCGAGCAGCCCGCTCACCGCGCTACCGGCCGCGCCTGGAAGCAGGCCTCCGACCGCGCCTTGAAGCGCCCCCTTCAGCCCCTTGCCATCCATGAGGCCTTGCACACCGCCGAGCCCCGCCGACACCAGCCTTCCCCACGGCCCCGCATAGCCAGCGATTCTCTGCACCATGGGCAGAGCCTTGCGGACAAAGGGGGCAGCGCGCTTGGCGAGCCCGCCGAGAAAGCCGCCGATGCGGCCGAAGAAGGCGTCCGCGTCGTCGGCATCGAGCGAGTCCATGACGCTCGGGTTGAGGAGCCGCATCATCGACATCGCCGCGGGACCCGACACGAGAGAGGAGCTGCCCGGCATGAAAAGACCCGACGCCGCGTCGAGGGCAAAGTCCCCGAACTCGTCCTCCAAGCCGTCCTCCAGTCCGTCCGCTTCGAGCTCGTCCAAGCCGTCCGCGCTCGCGAGCTCGTCTTCCAGGTCATCGAGACCGTCGATCCCGAAGTCGAAGTCCTCGAACCCCTCGTCGAACTCGTCACCGGCGTCGAAAGCCGTATCTTCAAAAAGGGCTGCGTCGCTCATGCCGTCCTCCGTTGGCCTGCTCGCTCAGGCCTGTCGTTACGAGTCGGAGGATGCTCGATCGCCACGGGCTTCGGCAGTCACACGTTCGGCGTAGTCGGCACGAGCGACGCGGCCGGGGGGGCTTGGACTTTGGCGCCGCTCCGCACTCGACGTTTGGCAGCACGGAAATACGCGTTTCCGCCTAAAGCAGTTTTTAATATGTTCTTAAAATTGCTGAAACGATGCCGAAACTCGGGGCTGCGTATGTTTATTATGGCGTCCTGCACTCAAAACCATGAACAGACTCGTCAGCGCGTGTGAGAGGCAATTGGCCCACGCGATTTAGGCGCGTTCTTGGTCTTCGGGCGAATCCCGCCACGCCGCGGGCGAAGCCCTTGCAACCGGTTCCGGCTCCATATTTGCGCGCTGTCCGGCCCTCTCCTTCGCTTCGGCGGCACCGGCCAGTTTCACGTGAATGTCCACCTCGTTTCGGTGTCTCAGATACGTGACTTTGGCGGATCTTTTCGCAACCGCTCACCCATGAACCCATATATGCTCCGTCGGCATCCGAGACAGTCCGTGTCGCGGAGACTCCGAAAGACCACAGCCCGTTGCTTGGAGCTATTTACCATATGTCGTCATCGCTCCCTGGTCGCTACCTCACCCTGCTTTTGCTTTCCGCATCGCTCTCTCTCCTATCCGAATCGGTACGAGCTCAAGAGCCATCCCCGACAACCTCCCCGGCCGAGCCCCCGCCACCGGAAGTGCCGGTCCCAGACTCGGAACCTGCGCACAAGCCGGCTCCGTACTCGCTGCCCTTTCAGCTTCGTCCCGTGACGGCTGTGACCGCGGTGCGCTCGGACACGTCTTTTGCCAGCTACCAGAATGCCCTTGCCCAGTCGGGATTTGCCGTCGTGTCGGAGCTTTCTGCGGCCTACCGGATCGCCGGCACCGGAAGCGCGCCCGGTACCGGTCTCGCTCCAGTTATTAAACTCGCCGTTGTAAACGATTCTCCTCCTGGAACGGCGACCGGTGGGTTCGCGTTCGTCAACCCACTGGTCGGCGGTACATATGCGCTCGTCCTCGGTTCAGGCTTTCGAGCAAGCGCGTTTCTCTGCTTCACGATCCCGGTCGGGATGGGCGGGGGCAACACCCCCGACAAGGGAGCCCTTGATGCGCGGACGGTCGGCGTAGTCGTGCGGGCAGGTATGGACAATGCGCTTTTCGCGGTGAATGACTTCGCGGTGCTCCCGGGAATCGACATCGCGTACGTGGGGCATGGTCTCACCACCCAAGCCGAAGCCACGGTCGGCCAGCTTGAGCGCGTACGAGGTGCGGGGCAAGATCCCGACGCATCGAAGACAGTTTTCACGAGCGGGATTCACGTCGGCTACTTCCTAGTGGACGCGGTATCGATCGGCGCGGAGCTTCGTTACCAGCGTTGGATCAATGCGCCGAGCGCCGTCGATTTGCACAAGCCCGGGACGTCCGTCGACTTGCTCTCGATGGGGGTAGGCCCGCGCTTTCACTTCGAGCTCGGTCCGGGGGTCTGGATACATCCTGGCATCGCGTACACGCGTGGCTTTGATCATCCGATGACGAGCCCCGCGAACGACAACATTGTCCAGCTCGACGTGCCGGTGGTGTTTTAGGGCTGAGGGAAGCACACCGGAAACACCAGCACCACAATCCGGAAATCCTCCGGCATCTATTCACAAAAGAGTTGCACTGGATATGCGCTGAGTCAGCGCGCACTGCGACGCGGAGGTGTTAGCGTCGCGCGCTACCGCACCGACCTCGAAGTTGTGAGGCATAATGAACAATCGCTCCGTCGTTGCACGCGCCATAACCCTCTTCTCCGCTACTTGCGCCTGCGGCAGCAGTAGCTCAACGCCCGCGAATACGAGTATGAACACGAATACGGATTCCAACTCCGTGACGTTCACGATGGTTTACTCCGACGTTCTCTCACCGTCCTGCACCCCCTGTCATGCCCCCGGGGGGGGCACGGGAGGCACCTTGGGCGGGTTGGACTTGAGCACGCAAGCCTTGGCCTACGCCAATCTTCAAAAGAGCCCTGCCGGCGCGGGGTGCAAGGGAATGGGTTTCACGCTGGTTGTCCCCAGCGACGCCGCCATGAGCCTTCTCGTCGAGAAGGTCGAGAGCTCCACGCCCCCTTGTGGCAGTCAGATGCCCTTTGGCTGCGGGGCGGGCACTCTGGCCTGCCTCTCCACGGCCCAGGTTCAGGAGATCGTGGACTGGATCAACGGCGGCGCCAAGAACGACTGACGCCACACGACGATCACCCGAACGCTCCCACGTCCTAGGAAATGCCATGATCTACCAATCGATCCGTCAAATGAACAAGATGCTCGGTCAGCTCGACACCTGGCTCGTCAAGGCGACCGAGTACGCGCAGAAGAAGCCTTTCGACGCGAACACGCTCCTTGCGTTTCGTCTCGCACCCGACCAACACCCATTCGTGCGACAGGTGCAGCTAGGCTGCGATCACGCGAAGTTCGCCCCGGCCCGGCTGACCGGCAAGGAAGCCCCCACACACCCGGACGACGAGCAGACCATCGACGCCTTGCGCGCCCGCATTCGCTCGGTGAAAACCTGGCTCGACGGTTTCAACCCCACCGACTTCGACGGCGCTGAGAAGCGCGTCGTCACGTTGCCCCGCTGGGAGGGCAAGGGCCTGGTGGGCGAGGACTATCTGCTCGAGTACGCCACTCCAAACTTCTACTTTCACGTTACGCACGCGTACGCGATCCTCCGCCACAACGGCCTCGACCTCGGCAAGAAGGACTACGTCGGCCCGCTAAGCCTTCGAGCTTCGTGACGCGTTCTTCGCGCTCCTGACGCGTTCACGAGGAGGCTTCGATGCGGCCCGCCATCGAGATTCGCGGCGTCGAGAAGTCCTTCGGCGCGGTGCGGGCGCTCGCCGGTGTCGACCTGTCGGTCGAGCGCGGCGAGGCGCTCGCGCTGCTCGGCCCGAACGGCGCAGGAAAATCGACGCTGATCAACGTCGTCGCCGGTCTCTCGCGCGCCGACTTGGGGACGGTCACCGTCCTCGGCCACGACGTCGTCGATGGCTACCGCGCGGCCCGCCGGGCGCTCGGCGTGGTCCCCCAAGAGCTCGTCTTCGATCCGTTTTTCGAGGTGCGCGAGGTGCTTCGGCTCCAGGCCGGCTACTTCGGTCTGGGGCGCGAGCAGGACGCGTGGGTCGACGAGCTTCTCGCGACCCTCGGCCTCACCGACAAGGCGGGCGCGCTCATGCGGACGCTCTCCGGGGGCATGAAGCGCCGTGTGCTCGTCGCACAGGCGCTCGTGCATCGCCCCGACGTCGTCGTGCTCGACGAACCGACGGCCGGCGTCGACGCGGAGATGCGCCGCGCGATCTACCGCCTCTGCGGGAGCCTGCTTGCGGAGGGCCGCACCATCGTGCTCGTCACGCACCACTTCGAGGAGGCCGAGGCGCTCTGCCACCGCGTCGCGGTGCTCGTGAAGGGCCGCGTCGCCGCGCTCGACACGAAGGTGCGCCTGGCCTCTGGCACGGGCGGCCTCGAGGCCGCGGTGATGGACCTCATCCGCGCGGAAGGGCCATGAGCCTGCGCGGGCCGTACACGCTCTTCCGAAAGGAGGTGCTGCGCTTCAAGGCGGTCGCGCTCCAGACGGTCGTCGCACCCGTCATCACCGCGCTGCTCTACGTGATCGTCTTCGCGCAGATGCTCTCGCGCGGCGCGCAAATCCAGCCTGGAGTCGACAACCTGGCGTTCCTGGTCCCGGGTCTCGCCATGATGAGCCTTCTCCAGAACGCGTTCAGCAACAGCTCATCGAGCCTCATGCAATCCAAGCTCAACGGGAACCTCGTCTTCGTGCTCCTCAGCCCGCTCTCGCCCTTGGAGATCTTCGCCGGATTCACTGCGGCCGCGACCGTGCGCGGGCTCGTGATCGGCGGCGGCATTGCCGTGGGCGCGACGCTCTTCGTGCACCTCCCCGCGCACGATCCCGCCGTCCTCGTCGCCTTCGCGGTACTGGGGGGCGCGCTCCTTGGCGCGCTCGGCCTCATCGCGGCGCTCTGGGCGACCCGCTTCGAGGAGCTCGCGGGCTTCCAGAGCTTCGTCGTGGTACCGCTCTCATTCCTGAGCGGCGTGTTCTACCGGGTCGACGCGCTGCGCGAGCCGTGGCACTCGATCTCGCTCATCAACCCCTTTTTCTACCTCGTCGACGGCTTTCGCTACGGCTTCTTCGGGGACTCGGCCGTGCCCCCAGGCCGGAGCCTTGTGCTGGCGGTTGCCGCGCTGCTCGTCACCTCGACCGCGGCCGTCGCGCTGCTCGCGAGGGGCTACAAGATCCGCACCTGACCGCCCCGCCTAAGGAAAGCCATGAAGCTCTACTTTACCCCCAGGACCCGCTCGACCCGCCCTCGATGGATGCTCGAAGAGCTGGGCGTCCCCTACGAGCTTGTCACAGTCGATCTCGCCGCCAAAGAGAACCGCGAGCCCGGCTACCTCCGCGTCCATCCACTCGGTCAGGTGCCCGCGCTCGTCGACGGGGACGTGACCGTTTTCGAGTCGATTGCCATCTGCATGTACCTCGCCGACAGGTACCCGCAGGGGGGCCTGGCGCCGCCCGTGTCGTCGCCGCTCCGGGCCTCGTACTACCAATGGCTTCTCTTGTGCCCGTCAATTATCGAGCCGGCGATCGGGCGCTGGTCGCAGCACAGCGGGGACGTCGCAGAGCCCGAGCGCGAGAAGGCTCGCGCGCGCTTTGCCGAGGCCGCAGACGTGCTCACCCGAACGCTCGCCGTGAACGAGCACATGCTCGGAGACTCGTTCTCCACGGTTGACGTCATCGTCGGCTCGAACCTCAACTGGGCGCGTCGCGTCGGCCTGCTCGACGGGCGCGATGTGCTCTCGAGCTACGTGGATCGCCTGCTCGCGCGGCCGGCGGCGCGCCGGGCATTCGTCGACTGACGGACCGACCTCGCGCACTGCGGATCACGGCTCGAGCCGTCGCGCCCAACGCTCCAACGCCCGCAACCCGAGATTGACCAGGTAGCCCAGTGCGCCGGCGGCAAGCACGTCGAGGGTGAGCCCTTCGGTGTCGCCGGCGATCTGCGCGGCGATGACCCGGCCGCCCAGGCCGCGCTCGGCGCCGGCGATCATCTCGGTCACCACCGCCACGACCACCGCGGTGGAGGCGCTGGTGCGTAGGCCCACCACGAGGACACCGAGCGACTCCCAGGGCTGCGTCCACGCGAGCGCTCGCAGAGGCGTCGCGCCGGCAAGGTCCAGCATCTCGCGTCGCGCCGACCGTGGCGAGGAGGCGACCGTCATCACGGCGAGCGAGACCGTCCACACGCAGCCGAATGCAACCGTCGCCAGACGCGCGATCTCGTTATAGCCGAGCGCGAGGAGACAGACCGGGAGGATCACCACCGGCGGGACGCTGCGGGCGAAGTCGAGCAGGCCCTCGATCACCGGAGCCCGGCGCACCAAGACGGCCGCCAACGCTCCAATCACGAGGCCGGCGGCGACGCCCGCCCCGAGCCCCACTCCGGCGAGCGCCGCGGTCGCCGTCAGATCGCGGCTCAGAGCGGGGGCCGCGCGCGAAAGCGCGCCGAGCGTGGCGCCGGGCGTGGCGAGGAGCGGGCGCCCTGCCACGTGAATCTGCGCCACGGCCCACCAGGCACCGACCGCGCCGGCGAGGGTGAGAAAGGACGCGCTGCGCGACGGCGCGAGTCGTCGCCCGCTCATGGAGACGCCTCGACGGTGCAGCGGTCGATGATGTGCACGGTGCGCTCGCAGAGGTCCGCCACGTCGCTCGCGTCGTGGGTCACGAGCAGCAGAGCCCGGCCGCCGAGCTCCTCGCGCAGCACGCCGCGCAAGCGCTCGCGGTTGGACGTCGCGATGGCCGAGAAGGGCTCGTCGGCGATCACCAGATCCCCTAGCGATGCCAGCGCGCGGGCCAGCGCCGTCGCCTGCTTCTCGCCGCCCGAGAGGCGTCCGGCGCGGCGGCGGGGGTCGACCCCGGGCAGGATCCGGCCTGCGAGAGCGCGCGCTGCGTCGTAGGCGTCCTCGCGGCGCGCCACGAGGCGAGGGAGCGCCACGTTGCGGAGCACCGAGAACCAGGGGAAGAGGCTCTCCGCGTACCCCTGGGGTACGTAGCCGACGCCGGCGGCAGCGCGCTGGACGGTGCCCTCCACCGAAGGCGCGAGCCCGAGCAGCACGCGCACGAGCGTGCTCTTGCCGGCGCCGTTGGGCCCAACCAGCGCCACGCGCTCGCCGGCGCGCAGGCTGAGGGTCGCCTCGCGCAGCATCGGGTGATCGCGACCAAGCACGCGCACCCGATCGAGCGCCGCGACGACTGTCTCATTGGGGCCCCTCCCTTCGGGCGTACGGCCGCTCACGGCAGGGCGACGGTCGCCGCTCGCGCGCCAGTGCCCGCGAGCTCGAGGGCCCGGTCGAGCTGCGCGGCGCCGATCTCTCCGGAGCGGAGATAGCGCGCCGCCGGGTAGCGATCGACGAAGGGACGCTCAGTCTCGCGGACGTACGGCTTCATCGCGGCCGTCCCCACCGCCGGATCGGCGGAGATCATGGTGATGGCCTCGTCGAGCGCGTCGGCGAGCGCCCGCGCCTGTGCGGGATGCTTTTGCGCGAAATCCTCCGTGACGGCGAACGTACCGAAGAGAAAGGGCTCCCCCAGCACGCGGGGCACATCTGGGGTATCGGTCGCCAGCTCGGCGATGCCCCGCGCGAGCGCCGCGGTCGCCATGGGATCGCCGGTGAACAGCGCATCCACGCCACCACCCGCCAGCGCGTCCACCTCAAGAGACGGGGCGAGCGGGACGATGCTCACGTCCTCCGGCCGAAGGCCGTCATGGCGCAGGATCGCCTCTAGCCAGCGGGTGTACGCCGCCGTCGGCAGGATCCCGATCCGGCGCCCCCGAAGCGCGGCCACGCCGCGCAGCCCGCTCCCCTTCTTGACGAGCAGGTACGAGAGCGGGTGCGCGGCGTCCTCGACGACAGCGGTGAAGACCCGCACCCTGGGCGGAGGTCCCCCGGGCCGGAACAGGATGGGGAAGGCGACATAGCCCCCGGCGTCGACGCGACCCGCTCCCAGCTCGTCGGCCAGCGGCTGGGCGGTGTCGTAACGACGCACCTCGGCGTCGATGCCGTGCTTGACGAACAGGCCGTGCTGCTCCGCGACGAACACGGGCAGGCTGATGCGCAGCGTCGAAACTCCGATCACCATGTGAGTATTTCCTTCTGAGCCTCTTCTGGAGCACGCGACGAGGGCGAGCAAGCCCGCCATCGCCACGCGCCGGCTGCAACGTTTGCCGGAGACCATGCTGCCCTTTACACCTTTCGGGCTAGCGGCGAAATCGCGGGCGACTTAACCGTCCAAAAGGCGAGCACGGCGAGCGCGGCCCCCGCGGCGACGGTAAGCCTCGCGAGCGGAAAGCGAGCCTCGAGCGCTCCGGCCGAGGCTCGCCCGACCACCGAGCCGAGATTGCCCAGAGCCATGTAGGTGGCGAACTGCGTGGCGGCGATGCGGGGCTCGGCGAGATCCATGAAGATTGCCGTCAGAACCGTGAGGAACGCACCGCTGGCGGCCCCCGCGACGAGCGCCTGAACGACCCACACCCCCTTGATCGACCACTGAGGGGAAAGGAGCCCGAACCCTGCCCAAGAGGTCGCGCCGAGGAGCAGCGCCCCAGCGACGACCGGCGCGCGTCCCCTGCGGTCGGCGAGCCGACCGCCGACGAACGCGCCGATCAATGTGGGGCCGAGCGCCAACGCGCCCAGGGAGGCGTACTCGGCCTGCCGGAAGCCGTGGTCCCTCACCGCAGCGGCGGTCATCAGAATCCCGAGGCATCCGGACAGAAAGTACACCGCGATCCAGGCCCCCAGGGCCCTTGCGCTCGGGCGAGCGAGAACCGAGCGAGCCAAGAGCCGTGCACCGCCCGCAAGCGCGAGCGGCGCGCGATCCGCAGCGACGAGCGCCGGCGCTCCCCGCGTCCACGGCAAGCACCGCTCACCCGGCCTCTCGCGCAGCAGCACCGTCGGTGCGCACGCTGCCAAAAGGAGCACGAGCGAAAGCCCCGCCGCTGCGCGAAACCCCGCGGTTGCGAGCACTGCGGAGAGGCCTGCGCCGCCGATGACGTTGCCCGCCGCCTGCCCCCCCGACATCACGGCGTTGGCCAGGCCCCGCTCCCCATTCGGGAGGACCTCGACGGCGAGGCCATCGCCCGCGACGTCCGACATCGAGGCGAAGAGCGCTTGCGAAAACAGGGTCCCTGCCAGAGCGTGCACGTGGGCCAGCGGAGAAGGGAGCGAGAGCAGCGTCACCGTGCTCGCCACGAGCCCGAGCTGCGCCCCTAGGATCCAGGCCCGGAAGCGCCCCATGGCGCGGTACTTGAACCTATCGACGAGCGGCGCCCACACCACCTTGAACGCCCAGGGCAGCATAGTGGTCGCGCCGAGCATCCCGATGTCGGCCGTCGGCATCCCGGCCTCGGCGAGCCAAGGTGGCACCGCGAAGACCGCGAACCCCATCGGGAGCCCCTGGGCGAAATAGATCGCGCCGAAGTTGACGAGTCGGCGCGCGGAACTGTCAGAGAGGGTGCCCCGAAGATCGGGCGGTGTCACCCAAGGGCCTTGCGATCGCGAATGCGTAGGCGGCGGCGCACAATCGGAAGTGCTGCGAGAACCGAGACCCAGAGAGCGGCCGTAGTTCGACCCGACGCGCCTCCCGGCACTTCGCACCCGCACGACGACCCGGACACGGGCGGCGCCTCGATATGGCGGACGCAGCGCGAGAAGCCGAGACCGGTCACCGAGATACCGTCGACGACCCCGAGGTTGAACGTGACGCTCCACCCGAGCGTGGGCGCTCCTTCGTTCTGCGTCGAGCTCCAGTAAAGGTCGCCCTTCGCGCCCTGGAACGCCGGGTCGATCGCCACGCCGTTGGTGATGGCGTCGTACTGCACGAGGCTGAGCAGCTCGCTGATGTTGGGAAGATGCCAGCCCGAGAGGCCGCCGAGCGCCAGGTGCGCGCAGTAGTTGAGGGCGTCCTTCTGGTCTCGCCTCGTGCCGTCGTCTGCGCGCTGCCACTCGAGCTTCGTGGTCGTGTCCTGCACCGTCGCGGTCGACGCCGTCAGCGGGCCCGCCTTGCGCAGGCCCACGCCTCCGACGTTGAGGATGTTGCTCTTACCTCGAACGCAGCGGACCGGGAGCGCCGAATCCATCAGCAACGGGATCACCTCGCCGAAGTCGAACTTCACCGTCCAGGCGAGCATGTTCGCGGTAGCCGTTGGCGTCGAAGTCCAATAGTTGGTGCTCTGCGCGCCGACGAAGCTCGGGCTGATCGACGGCAGGTCGACGCCGTTGTCGATCAGGGTCATGAGCTCGATCACCGAGGGCAACCTCCAGCCGGTGGTCGCCTCAGCGCTCTTGAAGCTCGCGCAATGCTGGACCGCGGCCGGCTGGGTGTAGGTGTTGCCGTCGTCGGCCGCCTGCCACACGAGCCCCGTTATCTGGTCGGTGATCTCGTCGGTCGGCGACGAGGTCACCGACGAGTTCACCAGTGACTGGGAGTTGGGCTGAAAATCGCCATCCTGGAGCTGCCAACCCGCCACCGGGCACTTGAGATCCTGGGCTACGTCCGTGGCGCAGGTGACCACTCCCGTGTGGTAAACTGCCGGGTGCGGCGACGTGGGGAGCGGCGCGGCGCCGACCGTGACCGGCGCGGCGTCGGCGCCGCTGCTCAAGTTCTCGGCGCCGGCGTCCACACCGGCGTCGGAATCGGCGGGCAGGTGCATGGGCGAGAAGATCTCCGCGAACGGAATGCACGTCTGCGGGTTGCAGCCCCCGGCGACCAGCACCCGCCCGTCGCTCAGCTCCACGCCGACGTGGAACGCGCGCGACATGAACATGGCGCTTGTCCCGATCCACTGTTGCGCCAGCGGTAGGTACACCTCCGAAGTGGGGAGGGATGCCCCGGTCGAATCGGCGCCCCCTGCCATCAACACCTCGCCGTTGGCGAGAAGGGTCGCCGTGTGGTGGTGCCTCGGGCCCGCCATCGACGGGGCGGCCGCAAACTGGCCGCCCGCGCCACCATCGGTCCCGCCATCGTCTCCACCGTCGGTCTCACTGTCCGGACCTCCCGACGGTGACCAGATGTCCGCCGACGACAGCACGGTCATGCACCCTGCGTCGCTGCATCCCCCCGCCACGAGAACGGAGCCATCGTGGAGCAGCGTCGCGCTATGGCCCGCGCGCGGCGCGCTCATGGAGCCCGCAGCAGTCCAAGTGTTTGCGACCGGATCGTAGACGGTGGCGTCGCTCACCACGGCCGCACACATGGGGTCCGCGCAGCCCCCCACGACCAGCACGCGTCCGTCCGCCAGCACCGTCGACGTGGCGAAGCCGCGGGGGGCCGGAAGCGGCGCCTGCTCGCTCCACGTGTTTGCAGTGGCACTCCAGCGCTCCGTAGATGCCGTACAGCCACCAACATCGCAGCCACCCACCACAAGGGCGTCGCCGCTGCCAACTGGGACGCCCGTCGAAGCAAATCTCGGGCTCGAAAGTGGGCCTGCAGCAACCCAGGCGCCGCTGGCGTAGGCGTAACGCTCGGAGGCCGCCGTGGTCTGCGTGCAGAGTTGCGACTCGCAGAATCCGGCGTCGTTCATCTGGGTGCAATTGGTCTCTGCGCACCCTCCCGCGACGATCAAGTCGCCCGAGGGCAGAGGCACCCCCGCGAATGTCGTTCGCGCGGTCAGCATGGGCGCCGCCGAGGTCCACGTGCCCGACGCGGGATCCCACAAGTCGCTGTTGGCCAGCACCTGGCCGCATGAAGTCTGGATGAAGCTCGATGGACAGCCCGTGAGCGCACACCCTCCAACCGTCATGACGCGGCCATCGGGGCGCCGCCACGCAGCGTCCCCCCAGTGCGAGACCGTCATCGTTCCGGTCGTGGACCAGTCCGGGTCGACGAGGATCGGCGCCGCCAGGCCCGCCAGATCGATGTCGAGAACAATCGTACGCCCCACGATGTGCGCCGTACCTCGGCGGCGCTTGCCGTCTGCGGCGCGAGCCAAGGGAGCGCTCAGGCGAAGGCGCGCGATGCCGTCTTTGCCAAGCACCTCGATCATGGTGTCCGCTTCGCGCAAAGTCCAGACCGCGGAGCCTGTGTCGAACTCGAACTCCCTATGGAGGTGCGCCGGGGGCTCGCGCAGGTAGATATACTCGTCAACGTGCGTCGGGGTCAGCTTGTAGAGGAGGTCTCCGCCTGCGACGGCCCCGCGGTAGACGACGACTCCCTGGTGGATCTCGGCGCGCACCGGCCGGATGCCGCTCTCTTTGGTGCGCACCGAAAACCCATCGACACCGTCGAACTCGACGACGTGCGCGGCGCTCGCCTGCGGGGGGAGGCGCGCGTGGAGCGTTTGACCCGCGGCATCCTGGAGCAGCACGAACTTCGACTTGAGCGTTTCGAAGTGCGGGGTGATCGTGCCGTCGGCAGCCTGCTCGAGCCGGAGGTCCGACACCATCCCGAACCACTTCCGGGTGGAGTGGAAATGCGTCTGGATCTCCGAGAGCAGCTCGTCCTTGCTCGTGGGCCAAATCTCTGGGGTCGCCCTCGCGGGAGGCGCGACGACGCGAGCAGCCTGGGGGCTCGCGCGCAGAGGTGCTGCGCCGAGCAGAGGCACGAGTGCCACCGCCGCAAGCATGAGGCGGTGCGGTCGAAAAGCGCGTTGCATGCGTCGAAGCCCTCGGTGGGGATGCCGCGAAAAAAAGGTGCCGCGAAGAAACCGTTTAGCTAGTCGCAGCTCGTGACAAGCCCGACAGGCTCGGCGCGAGAGCGACGCGCAGGGCGAGGGGCCGAGCGCTGTGGCAAGGGAGTGTCTGTGTCCATCACCCAGGGGCCCATATCGACCCGGCCGCCGATCATCCCTCCGTCGGCGAGCAGATCCATCGCCGCTTGGACGCGGGAGACGCCTACCTCTTTCGAGGTGAGGAAGACGGGGCGGCCAAGGCCGTCGCGGAGGTCCCCGCAGGAGGGGGGGAGGTACGCGGCGGCGAGGCGACGTGCTTCGGCGGGATTTTGCTGGCAGAACCGAACGCCTTCGTCGATGGCGGCGATGATCCTGCGCGCCTCGTCGGGCCGGTCGGCGACGAAGTCGCTATCCAAGACGAAGCTGCCGAAGAGAAACGGGCTGCCGAGCAGTGACGGGAGGATGGGCCGATCGCCGAAGATGTCCGCCACGCCGCTCCGCACAGCGTCGGTGACACCGGGATCGTTCGTGAAGATCGCGTCGACGCGGCCCGAACGAAGGGCTGCCGCGGTTTCGCGCGGCAGCACGTCGTGGACAGACACCATCTGCTCGATCGGGACGTTGCCCGTCGCGCAGGTCTCCATGCATTTGCATGTCTTGTCGAGCTTCACCTGGTGATAGCCGAGCCGGGACCGTGCGAGGAGGGCCTTCAGCCACTCGCGGTAAGCCTTGGTCGGCAGCACGCCGACGCGCCGACCCACGAGCTCCTCTATGGAGCGGATGCCGCTGCCCTTTCTCACGAGCAGAAATGAGATTGGGTTGTCTAGGTCTTCGACCACGGCGCAGGCGTAGTGCAGAGGGCGAGTACGCACATGCCGGTGGAGAGAGATGGGAAACGCGACGAAACCGCCGCAGGGAACACCGTCGTCCATTATGGACTCGACGAGCGGGTGGGCTGTTGGGTAGCCCCTCATTTTCACCTCGAGGCCCCGATCCGCGAAGAGGCCCGTCCGGTGGGCGACAAACAGGGGAAGCGAGACGCCAAGAGCACTGTAGCCGATGGTCACCATGGGATCTTCCTTCGCTGCGTGATGGCGTCGGCGTCCGGATTTCCGGACGTGAGCCGCCGTTCTGGCGGGCCAGAGGCATCGCCGGTTCAATATCGCGGCGGCACGAGCCGTCGCGATTACGAATTTTCTCTTCGTTACGAATTCTACTAACAGGGCGCTTCAAGCTTCGCAACTCCAAAAATGCTCCGTTGCGAAATCAATGGGTGTTGCCAATACCCTATTGGGTCCAGCCGGTGGATAGGATGTTGCGGAACTGTTTCCAATGCAGCGTCGCCCCGATTGCGTGCGCTCGACGCATCAAAACGTGCACCGCGGACCAGGCGCGCCGCAACGGCCGAGCGCGCGCAGATGCCAGAAAGTGGCGCCTCATTCAAGTGTGGTTTTCACCTCTCATACAGTTGACTCGATGCGCTGAATCATGAGAATTCGCTCAATGACGAACCATGGCATGTTAACATTTTTTATAAACTGATCGACATCCGGACACTGCATGTTACGAGGCCGGACGTCGCACCGAAACGCTCGCGAAATACACACTGACGGTGCCTCTCTCTCCAAGCGACGTCTCGCCCGAGGAGAATCATCCGCGGGTCAGGTGAGCTCAGATCAAAACAACATCGACTGTGCAGGGCCCAAGTAATCCACCTTGACGTAAAGGCGAGCCGGAGCCGCGCCCGCGGGCGAAAGCTCGGCCTGAAGGACGTAGCGGCCCTCAACCGCAACACGGACGCTGACCGTGAGTGGAACCGTTGGAGTCGCCGGACCGCTGGGTGCGGCTATCGGAGCGGCGCCAGGCATGAGCATTTGGAGGTCGACCTGTTGCGGCGAGTCGGCGTAGACAGAGATGTTCACCGTTGAGCCGGCAGCGGGCCAGATGCTCCCCGCAACGCGAAACGCGCTGGGGACAGCCTTGCCCCCGTACCCGAAGGTCGCGTTATTGTCGTCCAGATCATCGTCCATTTCGAACTGCTGGACAGTTCGGCGCGGCGCGGGGTCGAAGCCGCCTGTCACGCCCGCCGGGCCCCAGACGGAGTAGGAAAGCGGTGGTTGGTTGATGTGCATCCAGCCGTCCTCGTTCGTCCAGATATCGCTGGCGCAAGTACCGCTATAGTCGTGAAGTTGCGTGTTGGGGAAAAACGCGGTCGGAATCCAGGCGTCGTGCCACGAACTTCCATCATTGTTGATTGCGACGATGGCGCGCGCTCCCCTTTCCAGAACGAGAAGCTGCTGGGAGTTCTGGTAGCGCACGAAGTAGTCTCCGCTCTTGAAGGCGAGCTTTTGATGGCACCAGACCAGGTTTTCGACCCACGGCCTCGTCGGAATTGCAGCCGCTGTCGTGCTCGTGACCCATGGCGCAACGTTCCGAAATAGATCTTCGTAATAAAGCTGGGGGCTGCCATCAACGGTCATTGCCACGGCATAGGCCAGCGGTGTTCGAGGATTGTCTGGGTCGAGCGATGGCTCAACCTGGCTGTCGGCGGTGTCGTGATTGTTGACGAACGGCACGGTCTTGAAGCGGTTCTGTTGCTGTTGGCTCGGCAAATTGCCCACGTCGCAATAGCCGCCCGACTGCACCATGTTGGCCAGCGCGAAGCGCAGCGGATAGTCGAACGTTCCGCATCGGTTCAGCGTCGCGTCGGCCCAGGCGTCGACTATGCTCTGAGACCCAGTGACGTATTCGCCAACCGCAAAGTAATTCAGGCCGCTACCCATCGCGTTGTAGAGCAGATCCTCGACCACTTCCGGTGGATAGCCGTCGACGTCGTCAAAGCGGAAGCCATCGACACCGGTTTGTTTCACGAACCAGGTCAACCAGGCCCGTGCGTTGCTGCGCGCCGCGCAATTTGGATTCGCGTTGCCCGAATCGCTACATCGGCCCTGGTAGCAGAAGTCGGCTCCGAAGCTGTTCGAGGCCGACGGAGTCCAGTCTCCTGTGGGCTGCCAATGCTGGGGATTGAAGTGGAAGTCAAGCCAGTTCCGCGGCCAGCGTCCAGTTCCCGCACCCGCATATCCGTTCGGGTGAAAACTCGTAAACTGCTGGCTTCCCGACTGGAACGGCGACGACGGGTCAGGGTCGCCGCCCGCGCAGTGGTCAAGCACGATGTCCGGGTAAACCTCGAGGCCGTTGGCGTGGGCCACGGCGACAAGGCGCAGGAACGAATCCATGGTGCCAAAGCGCGTACCAATCGCACCTCTCTGGTCCTTCTGGCCTATGTCGTAGTAGTCGTAGGGAGTGTAGCCCATGTTGCTTTGGGCATTCGTGTCCTTGCAGGGCGGCGGCGTCCAGATCCCATCGAACCCCATTGCGGCCAGGCGCGGCGCGAGCTTCGCCAGGAACGTATACCAATCAGAGGGATAGTTGCCGTTCCAGCAATTCCACCAAAACGTCTCAAGGACAACTTTCCCGTTCCAGGGATTGGCCATGGTAGCCCCTTCCGCGCCTCGAGCCTCGTTTCCCGACTAGCCGGCGCTGAGGGTCAGGGTAGCCACGTTGACGTGCGGCCAAAGGACGTTGTTGAAAATCAGGATCGACACCTGTGAGTATTGCAATTGCAAATATGTCTCCGTCGGCCAGAACGGCTCGATCGACTGAAGCGTCGGGTCGGTGGCCTGCGGTTGTCTCGGCTGGTTCGGCACGCGAACCCACTCGATCCAGAACGTCGCCTCCGAAGAGTAGACGAACGCATTTGGGCTGTTGATGGGATTACTCGGCTGCGCCGGGTTCGGCGTACCCAGGAAAGGGATATTGCTGAGATTCGTCCCGAGGCCAGTCGAGAGATGGATTGTGATCGTACCAAGGATATCCTGGCCCGCGATCGCGGATCTCAACAAGGAATTGGGGTCGTTGACGAGGTCCTGAAATTGTGGCGGGAACGGACCGTTGCTCTGCGAGCCGGCAATGTCGCAGGCGGTGACCACCTCCGGAACCGGGTGCTCGGCACCGGTACCGGCGGGCCCAGGGAGCTCGGTGGGCTGAATGCCGAGGCCCTCCACGGGAGGGTTTGGTACCGCTGTGCACCCGGGCGGAGGTTTCGGCGTGAAGGCCGGAAGGCCGGCGATGGGGTACACAGAAGGAATGTTGGGTGCTCCCGGCACGGGAGTCGTGCTCGGGGTTGGCCCTTGCATTAACAAGGTGACTCCATGTGGGATGCTGGCCATGCGAACGATGGTGGGACCGTTCGCTGGTTGCTGGCTGGCGGGCACGTTCATGAAGAGTCCCGGTTCGATGTGTAGCGCTTGCCCCGCGGTCTGGAAAGGAGGCTCGTCGGCGTCGGTGACCCGCTGCAGGTAGTGCAGACCGTACAGACTGAGATCGGTCTGTGGCGACAACCCGCGGTTCGGAACTACTCCTGGGATCACGAAAAAATCGAGCGTCTCGCTCGTGAGGTTCAACTCGAGAAAGCGCTTGGTCGTGCCGCCCACCGGCTGAGATTGAGGGTTATCGGGGCGCCACATCGAATTGAATCCGTGACCTTTCCAGCTACCCGATAGGGGAGCTAGTGGACCAAGTTGCAGCGCCGTCCTGACCAGTCCCTGTTGGAACCTAGGGGGCACATACACACCAGCGTTCGCTGGCGGGTTGGTAGTCGGCATGGCAAGAACCTCCTTTGGGCCTGGAATTTCAGTTGCCTCTTTGTCTGGTCGCTTGTGTCTATTGCAACTTCACGCGCCTGCAAACGATGGTCAAGCGGGAAGCGTGAGCCCGTCGTGATGTCGTGCCGAAGAGTACGAAAAAAGTTTAGGGCGATGTTGCATCGCCGTGCCTGATGACCACTCCGGTCACCGGAGCGGTCAAATGTCTTGGCCATCGTGAAGCTCGTCGCACGTCACTTTCCGACGAGCGTCGCAAGCACCGTCTGCACCTCAGTGTCGCCTCGCCAGAGGGGGAGACGCCCTTGCCAGACTACGTGGCCAGTATTGACGCCGTGGGTGAGCTCTTGGAAGAGGCGGCCCCACTCGGCGTTCATGCCCGCGCCCATGAGAGTGGCCGCCATCGTCTCTTCGGGTTCCTGCTGCGCCACGATCGCCTTTCCCATGACGCGCGCGAGGGCCGCGGCGACGTCGCGTGGTGAATACTCGCGCGGCCCGGCCAGCTCGATGGCCCGCTTGCCGCTTCCGCCTTCCGCGAGCAGGCGCGCCGCAGCCAGGCCGATGTCCCGCGTCGCGACCATCGGGATCGCTTTGTCGGCCAGCAGGAACGTCGGCAGGACGCCCTGCGCAACGGCATATAGCGATCCGCCCCAGTTCTCCATGAAGTACGCCGCACGCAAGAACGTCACCGCGGCGCCGCCTCGACTGAACGTCGCCTCGGCGTCGTGAATGCCGAGGATTGGGCCCGTCCCGTCCGGCTGCTGAGCCCCGATCGATGAGAGCATGACGACGTGCGCGACGCCCGCGGCCTCGACCGCGGCGGCGATGGTCTGCGCGCGGCGGCCATTGTCCACGCGGACACGGCTCGAGCTGTAGCTCGGGGGAAGAAGGATGTAGGCGCCATCCGCGTCCTTGAAGGCGCGCGCGAGCGCGGTGCTGTCCTCGACGTCAGCGACGGCGATCTCGGCTCCCCTAGCGGCCCACGCTTGCCCCTTGGCGGCGTCGCGTAGCACGACGCGAACTGCCTTCTTCTGCGCGAGCAACGTATCGGCGACGACCTTGCCTGTATTTCCCGAAGCACCCAAAACGACGAACATGACGAGCCTCCCTGGCGTTGTGCGACCGGCGTCTCCGATCGTGAGGAACAAGGTGTGCCCCTTCCGCTCATGCGTCCAATGGATGCTGTACATTGTCACTATGAACGACGTGCATCTCGGGACGTTCGACTTGAACCTACTCGTGGCGCTCGACGCGCTGCTGGCGGAGCGCAGCGTGACGCGGGCTGCCGCGCGCATCGGCATCACCCAGAGCGCGGCGAGCCACGCCTTGGCGCGCCTGCGGACGCTTACGGGTGACAGCCTGCTCGTTCGGGGACGCGACGGTATGGTACCGACCGTTCGAGCTGAAGCCATCGGCGCGCCGCTGCGCCGCGCGCTCGAGGACATCACGGGGACGCTGTCGTCTCCGCTTGCATTCGACCCGAAGACCGCGCGCCTACGGGTCTTTATCGGCACGAGCGACTACTCGGAGCTCGTGCTTTTGCCGGGCATCATGGCGCGGCTCGCTCGCGAGGCTCCGGGGGTGGAGCTGCGCGTGCTGACGCTGGGGGATGACCCCGCGTCTGAGCTGTCGTCGGGAAGGCTCGACATCGTTCTCATGCCACCTCCCCTCGGCGAGGGAGCTCCTGGCATCCGCGGGCAGCGCATTCTCCGCGACCGCTTCGTTTGTGTCGCGCGGAGTGGGCACCCGCTGGCCAAGAGGAAGGCTCTGACAGTGTCGCGCTTCGCCGGAGCCATGCATGCGCTCATCTCGCCGTGGGGGATGGAAGGGGGCTTCGTGGATGACGCGCTTGCGCGGCTCGGCCTAAAGCGGCGCGTCGCGGTGGCGGTCCCGCACTTTCTGGCGGCACCGCACATCGTCGCCTCGAGCGACCTGCTGCTCACGGTGGCCGAGCGCGTCGCCGGCGCGTTGGCTGGTCCGCTCGGCTTGGTGGTTCTCACGCCGCCGCCGGAGCTCGGCCTGACAGGCTTTGCCATATCGATCCTGTGGCACGAGCGTACGCACCAAGATCCGGCGCGGCGCTGGGTGCGTGACGTCATCGTCGCCGAGGGGAGCGAGCGTTCTCGGACCTCGCCTACCGCAACGGCGCGATGGCGAGCGCCGCAAGCCACAAAGGCGAAAGCACAGGCGCGCGCCACGGTGCAACTCGAAAGGAAACAGGTGCTGCCCGCGAGCCCGTAGCCGCTTCCCAGAGCCAGCACGCGCGCGTAGATTTAGAGAGGGGGTCTACGCCCCGAGGAGGCGCTCGCATGGTTTCACCCAAGGTCCTCATCGTGCTTGGCGGTCGCGGATTCGCCGCGGCTGCGGGGGTCGCGTCGTTGGTGGGCTGTGGAGGCGGCCATAACGCGTCTCAAGCGGCGGGATCGGGAGAAGCCAGCTCGACAGGCTCGTCCTCGGGCGGGGCAGGAGGCGCGAGCGGGAGCTCGGGCGGGGCGCCGACCGCAGGCTCGACGAGCGTCGCGGGCGTGGGCGGCGTCCCCGGTGGCGTTGCGGGCCCGGGCGCCGTGGTGCAAGGGTGCATGATCTTCCCCGCCGACAACCCATGGAACGTCGCCATCGACGGCCCCGACGTCCAGGTGATCCACGACTACGACGCGAAGCTGCCGCCGAACACATCGCTTCACCCCGACTGGGGCGACTTCTCGACGAACCACTACGGCATCCCTTTCAATGTCGTGGACGCCGGCGAGCCCGATCTCGCGACCACCTTCAACAGCTACGCCAGCGAGAGCGACCCGGGCCCGGGCGGGTGGGTAGGCATGGACCCAGTCACGTCCGGTTCCGCGATGGGCAACACGAAGTACCCGTTCTTCGTGGGCATGAAGATCGAGGGCGACCCAGGCCCCGGCGGCACGCCCGGAAATCTCCCCGGCGATCAGCACGCGATCATCCTTCAGAAAGGGGCGAGCGGCTGTAGCGCGTACGAGGCGTGGAACTGCGTTGCCGTGACAGCGCCACCTTTCGAGTGCGCCAACGGCGCGGTCTTCAACCTCACCTCGAACGCGCTCCGCCCGTTGGGGTGGACGTCGGCCGACGCGGCGGGACTCTCCGTCCTTGCGGGGCTCGTCAAGCTGTCTGAGGTCCAGGCCGGCGCCGTCAACCACGCTATTCGCGTCACGTTCAACGCGACACAAAACACCTACATCCTACCGGCCACGCACGCGGCAAGCTCGGACGGCAACCCCTATCCCCCGATGGGCCTGCGCCTCCGGCTCAAGGCGAGCATCTCCACGTCGAGCTATACGGCGGCGTCGCAGATCATCATGGCGGCGCTCAAGAAGTATGGGTTCATCGTCGCCGACAATGGCTCGGACTGGTACTTCCAGGGCGACAGCGACGATGGGTGGGACGCGATGGCGCCGGACGGAAAGGACACGCTCATCGACGAGATCAGCTCCGACTTCCGAAACCTCACGGGCTCGGATTTCGAGGCGATCTACTCGGGAATGCCCATCACGACCGGCCTTTGAGCCATGAGCCGGCAGGTGATGACGGCGTCCGCCTCGGGAGAAGCCGGCGCTTTGGAGACGACGCTCTTTCGCAACCGGCCGCGAGCGACCACCGCTGCCGGGGGTTCTCGAACTCCCCAGACGAGCGAGACGCGCGCGAGAGCTCGGAGCACGTAGTAGGTCACGTCGACCTCCCACCAGAAGAACCCTTGCCGGGCTGAGCTCATATAGTGGTGGTGGTTATTGTGCCACCCTTCGCCCAAGGTCAAGATGGCCAACAGCGCATTATTTCGCGAGCGATCGTTTGTCGCATAGCGACGCGAGCCCGAGACGTGGGCGAGCGAGTTGATAAGCATCGTGGCGTGAAACACGGCGAGGGTACTGACGACGAATCCCCAAACGAGCCCCGGAACGCCGCCTAGGGCGAAGCATGCGGCCGCGTATCCACCGAGGGGGACCCAGTCGTGACGGTCAACCCAGCGAAGCTCCGGGAAGCGCGTCAAGTCAGTCACGTTCGAATCGTCGCGCGGTCGCGGCGTGGTCGTGTCGAAGACCCAGCCGATGTGCGCGTACCAGAAGCCGCGGTGCGCCGGCGAGTGAGGGTCGCCGGGGCCGTCGGCGAGCTTGTGGTGGCGCCGGTGAACGCTCGCCCACCAAATGGGGCCGTTCTGCATGCTCGTGGCGCCAAGGATGGCAAGCACGAGCTGGAACGCCCGACTCGTCTTGTACGTGCGGTGGGCGAAATAGCGGTGGTAACCGGCGGTGACTGCCCACATCCGCAGCCCATAACCTCCCACCGCGAGCCCAATGAGTCTCCAGGAAACTGGGACCACGAAGACCATGAGCACAGACAAATGCATCAACACAAAGAGCACGTTGGACACGCGCTCCTGTGGGGTGAACCGGCGCACGTGTGACGCGAGAATCGATGACAAGGCGACTCCGGAGGCTCCGGTGGAAGGGCTCCGGGGCGACTGCTGTTCAATCTGTGCATTCCTTCACGAGGTCGCGGGCACGCGCCGTATTTGTGAGCACAGTATTACGATCGTGACGCGGCCATGACACTTGGCAGCCCGACGCGTCGTGCGGCGCGATGCCGACGTCCAAGGATACAGTCAACGTACCGTAACTAATACACATAGGGCGCGTTGTTGGCTCTCCGGCCCATACGTCGCCCTCGGAGACCACTTAACGATTTCTACGGGCGAGCGTTCTCCGGTGGTGGTTTGCAGTGCGCGAGAGACGCGCAGCGGGGGCTCTTCCTTCAGAGGGGTCACAAGTTCCCGGCTTGGCACCTGCTAGTCGGAGGCCTTGATGAAGGGTTATGAGTCGAAAGCCAAAGTTGTATTTCCGTCGATCGCGCTCAACCGGGCGCAGGGAGCCGCTTGCCTCTTCGCGGGCTGGCTCGCGCTCGCCGCGGTCGGATGTGGCGGTGCGCCCGCCGTCACAACCGGAGGGTGGGACGGAGCGACCGAGACCGGGTCCGCGGAGGCTTCGCCCGATGCAACGCCGGAAGGAGCACGCGTCGCCGACGGCGGGCCTGATGGCCCATCCGACTCGACGGCCGAGGCCGGCGATGAGTCGCCCGACGACGCTCCGGCTAGTGCGACGTGCTCGACCCCGCAGACCATGTGCGCAGGCATGTGCACGAACACGAGCGCCGACCTCGCCAACTGCGGCGCATGCGCAAACGCGTGCGCATCGAATCAGGTGTGCGCGGCCGGCACATGCGCGACGACGTGCGGCGCGCTGACGACCTGCGCTCCCGACGGCGGAGCCACGTATTGCGCCAATACCGCTTCGGATAACGACAACTGCGGAACCTGCGGCAACGCCTGCGGCGCCGGTCACGTCTGTAGCGCAGGCACCTGCGCGCTGACGTGCGGCTCCTTGACGACTTGCGCTCCCGACGGCGGAGCCCCGTACTGCGCCAATACCGCTTCGGACAACGACAACTGCGGAACCTGCAGCAACGCCTGCGGCGCCGGTCACGTCTGCAGCGCAGGCACCTGCGCGCTCACGTGCGGCTCCTTGACGACTTGCGCTCCCGACGGCGGAGCCCCGTACTGCGCCAATACCGCTTCGGACAACGACAACTGCGGAACCTGCGGCAACGCTTGCGGCGCCGGTCGCGTCTGCAGCGCAGGTACCTGCGCGCTCACGTGCGGCTCCTTGACGACTTGCGCCCCCCAGGGCGCGGCTCCCTACTGCACGGACACCGAATTCGACCCTAAGAACTGCGGCGGCTGCGGCAATACGTGCGTCTATCCGAACGCGACCAGCGCATGCTCGACCGGGTGTTTCGTCGGGCCGTGCATCCCGCCGTTCATGAACTGCGACGGAATGGAGAACAACGGATGCGAGTCGAACGCGAACGTCGACCCGAACAACTGCGGCGGGTGCGGCGTCGCATGCGGGGCGGGAGAGATCTGCAGCGCCGGAGCCTGCATCACGCAGGCGTGCGGTAGCGCGCCGGAGAACGGCAGCACCACTCTCACCTGCCCCGCGGGCAGTGTCATCAGCGGCCTGCCCTACGCGAGCTATGGGACGCCGACGGGGAGCTGCCCGGGCCCGTTCACCGACGGCGCCTGCAACGGCACGAACTCGCTGAGCGTCCTGGAGGGCCTTTGCTTGGGCCTCAATTCGTGCACGTTCACGGCGGACAACGCGACCTTCACGGACCCGTGCTTCGGCACGGTCAAGAACTTGGGCGTCATCGCCTCGTGCACACCGCTTTTCGGCGCAACCTGCCCGACGGGGACGGTCTACACCGAGTCGTGGGCGGAGGATCCGTTCGCGTCCGGACAGTGGACGAACATCGTCGGGACCGAGAACTACAACGGTGCGAGCGTGCCCCCGAGCGAGTCACTCTCCAGCGGAGGCCCCAACACGCAGATGTGGATCGGCACGAGACCGTCGTGGACTAACTACACGATTTCGGTCCCGATTCGTCTCGATACTCCGGGCGGCAACGGAGGCCTCAACTTCCGAATGCAGAGCGTCGGTCAGGGAAACGACTCCGGCCAGATGTACTACGCCGGAATCGACGCCAACGAGGTCATTCTCGGGATGGAGAGCAACGGGTGGACGCAGTTCGGCGCGAGCCCGGCGACCTTCGCGCAGGGGACGTTTTACACGCTGCAAGTGGTCCTCGCAGGCTCGACCCTTTCTGTGAGCGTGAACGGCGGCAACACGATCGTTTACACCGATTCCACGTTTGCGTTCGGGTCCTTCGGGCTCCGGACGTTCGTCGTCGGAATGACCTACGGCCCGATCTCGGTCACCTGCGACTGAGCGGGCGGTCATTCGCTCCGGGAACAAAACAGACCGGTCTGTACGATCGGACCTTGACGATAGACAGACCTGTCTGTACAGTACCCCCATGGTAGCGATGAGGAGCGAGGCTTCGGTCCGAGAGCGCTTGCTCGCGGCAGCCAACGAGCTCTTCTACGAGGAGGGCGTGCACACGGTCGGCATCGAGCGTGTGCTCGAGCGCGCGGGTGTGGCGAAGGCATCCTTGTACGCCACGTTCGGCAGCAAGGAGGAGCTGGTTCGGGCGTACCTGGCGGGGCGCGGGGTCGCTCGCAGGGAGCGGATCTCGGAGCGAATCGCGCGATACGAGGCCCCGCGTGACCGCATCCTGAGCATCTTCGATCTCATGGCCGAGACCGCGGCCGAGGCCAACTTTCGCGGCTGCGCGTTCGTGGCCGCTTGCGCGGAGGGCCCACGCGGATCGACTCCGGCCAAGCAAGTGGCCGCCGATCAGCGGGCTTGGGTGCGAAATCTTTTTACGCAGCTCGCAAGGGATTTCGGCGCGCACGACCCGACGAAGGTCGGGCGGCAATTGGGGGTTCTCTACGACGGTGGCCTCATCGGAGCCCGCATGGATTCGGATCCGGGGGCCGTCGGAGACGCGCGAGCCCTTGCGGAATGTCTGCTCGACGCGCAAGCGCGTGCGAAACCGCCGCCTCGACAAGGCGAAGCGCGTAGCGGGCGGCCGCAACCCGCGAGCGAGTCGCGCGCCAAGCAGCCGCGCAAGCGGGGGGCCAAAGCTTCATAGTCCGCTCTTCGTAGTTTCAGTCGTCACCCACAACCGAAAGTAAGCCGATGTGGATCGTCCGCCTTGCGCTGCGGCGCCCGTACACCTTTGTCGTCATGGCGATGCTCATCGTCATCGGAGGAATCTATTCCGTACTCCAGATGCCGACGGACATATTGCCCGAGATCGACATCCCCGTGATCTCCGTGGTCTGGCAGTACGGAGGGCTGGCTCCCGACGAGATGGAGCAGCGCTTCACCGGGTTCTACGAACGCGGCCTGACGACGACCGTCGCTGGGATCGAGCACATCGAGAGTCAGTCGCTCTTCGGGGTATCGGTCACCAAGGTCTTCTTCCATCCCGGTACGAAAATGGAGATGGCGAACGCACAAGTCACCGCCATATCGCAGACCTTCCTCAAGTTTCTTCCGGTGGGAGCCACTCCGCCGCTCATCGTCAATTACAGCGCTTCGAACGTTCCGATCCTTCAGGGATCGATTCACTCCGACACGCTCTCCGAGCAGCAGCTCTACGACCTTACGAGCAACTTTCTGCGGACGGGTCTCGCCACGGTGCAGGGGGCGCAGATGCCGTTCCCCTACGGCGGCAAGCAGCGTCAGGTGATGATCGATATCGATCTCCCGAGACTCTACGCCATCGGCCTCTCACCGAACGACGTGAGCAACGCCGTGCAAGCGCAGAACCTCGTGCTTCCTTCGGGTACGGCGAAGCTCGGGGATCAAGAGCTGCTGGTGCGGTTGAACAGCAGCCCGGACGCGATACGCGACATCGCGGCGCTGCCCCTCAAGACGGTCAACGGCTCCACGCTGACGATCGGCGATGTGGCGCAGGTGCGCGATGGCTTTGCGCCGCAAACGAGCTTGGTGCGCGCAAACGGCCGCCGCGGCGTGCTGATGACGCTCCTCAAGAGCGCGGGCTCGTCGACGGTCGACATCGCGCACCGGGTGCGCAGCATCATGCCCTCGCTGCTCGCGACTCTACCACCCGAATACAAGATGGACCTGCTCTTCGATCAGTCCGTCTTCGTCCGGGCAGCGATCGTCGGCGTGCTCAAAGAAGGCGCGATCGCCGCGGGTCTTACTGCGCTCATGATCCTGCTTTTCCTCGGGAGCTGGCGAAGCACGCTCATCGTCGTCACATCGATTCCGTTGTCGATTTTCGTGTCGTTCATTTGCCTTGCCGCGCTCGGCCAGACGGTGAACCTCATGACCCTGGGCGGGTTGTCGCTCGCCGTCGGCATCTTGGTCGACGACGCGACCGTCGAGCTCGAGAACGTTCATCGCCACATGGCGATGCGCAAGCCAATCACACAAGCGATCCTCGACGGGGCTCAGCAGATCGCGGTGCCCGCGTTCGTCGCCACGCTCTGCATCTGCATCGTGTTCATTCCGATCGCGTTCATCTCCGGGGCAGCCCGATCCCTCTTCACGCCCCTCGGGATGGCTGTCGTCTTCGCGATGATGACCTCTTACTTCTTGTCGCGCACGCTCGTGCCGACCATGGTGCACTACCTCCTCGGCCCGGAGATTGGCCTCTATGCCGGAAATGCTTCCGCCAGTCACCGCAACGTGATCTGGCGACTCCACGAGCGTTTCAACGGGGTGTTCGAAAAGATGCGTCGCGCGTACGGCGGCTACCTGGATTGGGCCCTCGGTCGCCGACGCCTGGTGGCCGCCGGCTTCGCAGTGTTCGTCGTCGGTTCCGCGGCCCTGCTCTTTCCGAACCTGGGGCGTGACTTCTTTCCTTCGGTCGACGCCGGGCAAATCCGATTCCACGTCCGTGGCGCGCCGGGCACGCGGATCGAGAGCACCGAGGCTTCTTTCACCAAGGTGGAAGGCATCGTGCACGAGGCGATTCCGGCCCGAGAGCTCGAGACCGTCATCGACAACATCGGCCTCCCAGTCAGCGGCCTCAATCTCACGCTCGGCGACCCGTCGATGATCTCTTCGGCCGATGGAGAGGTGCTCGTCCAGCTTTCCGAGAAGCACCACCCGGTCAAAGACTACGTCAAAGACCTGCGCGGCCGGTTTGCGAGCGAGATGCCGGAGGTCGAGGTCTTCTTCCTGGCACCCGACATCACCACGCAAGTCCTCAACTTCGGGCTGTCCGCGCCGATCGACGTGCAGGTCGTGGGCCCGCTCGTCAACAACGCCAAGGATTACGCGATCGCCCAGGGCGTCCGTGAGTCTATCGCGCGCGTGCGCGGCGCCGTCGACGTGCACCTCGCGCAAGTCGTCAACCAGCCCGAGCTTCGCCTCGATGTCGACCGCACCGAGGCGAGCCAAAGCGGCGTAACCGAGCACGACGTGGCCACCGATACGCTCGTGTCGCTGAGCTCGAGCAGCCAGGTTGCGCCGAACTTCTGGCTCGATCCCAAAAAAGGCGTGCAATACCTCGTCGCCGTCCAGACGCCCCAGTACCAGGTCGACACCCTATCGGCGCTCGAGGAGACCCCCATCCACCTGCCCGGATCCGCAGCTCCGCAGACCCTAGGGAACCTCGCGACGCTCCACCGGGATGCAACGCCGGTCAACGTCACACACTACAACGCCCTCTCGACCTTCGACGTACAAGCCAACGTTCAGGGCGCGGATCTCGGGTCGGTGTCCGACGCCGTGGATCGAATCGTCTCCGAGGCGAAGAAGAGTCTTCCCCGAGGCACGTCGATCGTGGTGCGCGGTCAAGTCGAGAGCATGAACGCGAGCTTTCGGGGGCTCTCGTACGGAATCATCGCGGCGATCGCGCTCGTGTACCTGCTCATGGTGGTCAACTTCCAGTCGTGGCTCGACCCACTCATCATCTTGATGGCGCTACCCGGCGCCCTCGCGGGGATTGTCTGGATGCTCTTCGCGACCGGCACGACGCTGTCGGTGCCGGCCCTCATGGGGGCGATCATGAGCATCGGCGTCGCGACGTCGAACAGCATTCTGATGGTCACTTTCGCGAACGAGCGCCGCGAAGAAGGTGACGACGCGCACCACGCGGCATGGATGGCGGGCATCACACGTCTGCGCCCGGTCGTGATGACCGCGCTCGCGATGATTCTCGGCATGCTGCCCATGTCGCTCGGGCTTGGCGAAGGCGGTGAGCAGAATGCGCCTCTCGGTCGCGCGGTCATCGGTGGGCTGACTGTCGCGACATTCACGACGCTCTTTTTCGTTCCTGTCGTCTATAGCGCCTGGCGCAACAGCCCCGTGCGCGTGTCCGCGCTTGAAGGAGTGCAGTCATGAGGCAATCGATCGATTCAGTGGGACCGCACGAGATCGCAAGGCAGCACGAGGGGGAGGTTTTCGATCCCACTCCGCACCGGCCGACCACGCGTGGGCTGGTCATCCTCGGCGCCGCAGCGGCGCTCGTCGGCGCGGGTCTCATCGCCGCGGGAGCAATCCCACGTACCCTTCGACGGGTCGCGCTCGAAAGCGAAGCCAAGGTAGCTGCCTCGGTCCCCGCGCAAGTCCAGGTGGCTCGGGCGCAGCGGACGGCTAGCAGCGCGCCGGTCATCTTGCCAGGCACCATCGCACCGCTCCAGGAGACCGCGATGTACGCGCGCGCGAGCGGCTACGTCCACAAGTGGTACGTCGACATCGGCACGGAGGTGAAGAAGGGACAGGTGCTCGCCGATCTGGAGCTGCCCGATGTCGACCAGGAGCTGCGGCAGGCCCAAGCGTCGGCGAAACAAGCCCTGGCCTCCGTGGCGCAGGCCAAAGGTCAGGCCGACTTTGCGCGCGCGACCAACGACCGCTTCCTGGCGCTTGAGCCTTCGGGGGTCGTTTCGCGGCAACAGACCGACCAATACTCGACGGAGTCGGTCGTCGGGCAAGCGAATCTCGAGGCGGCACAGGCCGCGCGAGGGAGCGCGGACGCGAATGTGCGCCGAATCGAGGAGCTGCGTGGGTTCGGCACCATTACGGCTCCGTTCGACGGAGTCGTGACCATGCGCTCGGCGGAGATCGGGCAGCTCGTAGTCCCAGGCACTGGGCAGGGGCAGGCGCTCTTCAGGGTGGCCGAGGATGACGTCGTCCGAGTCTTCGTGAACGTGCCGCAACTTTACGCTGCAGGGATCAAGCAAGGGATGGACGCGCCCGTGACGGTACGGGAAGCCGCCACGCGCGTCTTCCACGGAACCGTCAAGAGGACGTCGAGGGAGCTCGACACGGCGACGCGCGCGCTTCTGGTCGAGGTCGACGTCCCGAACCCCGATCGCACGCTCGTCTCGGGGATGTACGCGAAAGTGTCCATCGATGTGAAACGGCAGGATGCGCTCGTCTTCGTGCCAGCCACGACTGTCTTAATCGATGCAAGCGGTACGCGAGCGGCGCTCGTTCGCGACGGGACAGTTCACTGGCAGAAGGTCGAGATTGGGGGCGACCTCGGGGACCGGCTCGCGATCGCGAGCGGTCTAACGGATGGCGATTCAGTCGTGGTGACTCCAAGCGCGCGTCTGACCGAAGGCATGCGCGTGCAAGCGCAGGCCGTCCAATAACCCAAACCGTGGAGCCGTCTCATGACCACGCATTCGTCACCCTACGGCCTAGTCTTCGCGGTGCTCGGCGCGGTCCTCGTCCCGTCAGCGGCGAGCGCGCAGTCGGCAGGGATCTTCGCGGGCGAACCGGCCACCCCGATCGACACCCCCAGCGCCCCGGAATCGCCTGCGAGCGGGGAGGACGGGCCGGTGCTCGAGAAGCTGACTTTCGACGTCGCGATCCAGCGGACCCTCGATCGCAACCCTACCTCACTCGAGGCCGCCGCCGAGATTCGGCGCTACAGCTCGCTCATGGAGCAGGTTCGCGCGAGCTCGCTTCCTACGCTGAGCGCCGCGGCAGCCTACACGCGTCTCGATGCGAATCGCGTCGCAGGTGCGCTGGTCCTCGAGCCGGACAGCGGGCTCAATCTCTCGGTGACGCTTTCGGCCCCGCTCGTCAACGTGCGCGGCTGGGTGCAGTGGCAACAAGCCGGCGACCAAGTCGACGTTGCCCGACTGACTGCCGCCGACGTGCGCCGAACGCTCGCGGTAACGGCGGGCCGCGCATACCTGGCTGTCATCAAGGAGAGGCGTCTGCTCGAAACCGCGAGGACGGCTCGTGACAACGCGAAGGCTCACTACGACTTTACGCACACGCAGCTCCTCGGTGGCATCGGAAATCGGCTCGACGACGTACGCGCCGCCCAAGAGCTCACGACGGACGAAGTGCTCTTGCAAAACCAGGAGTCCGCGCTCTTTCACGCACGCGAGGCCCTCGGCGTGCTCGTCGTGGGCGAGGGCGCGATCGATGCGGGCGAGTGGACATTCGGTCCGATGCCGCAACTCAACGATGGTTTGACCGACGCGCAGAGCCTGAGGAGCGACGTGCGGGCACGACGGGCGGCCGCGAAGGCCGCGGATCGAACCGTGAACCAGGCCTACGCGGACTACTTGCCGTATCTGAACTTGGTCGCGTCACCCTTCTACCAGAATCCGGCCGTTCCCACGGTTCCCCAGACGGGATGGCAGGCCACGCTCGTGCTCGGGGTCCCGCTCTACGATGGGGGCTTGCGCTACGGGCAGGAGCACGAGAGATCGGCGCGTGCCGAAGAAGGGCACCTGCAGGTCGAGGCCACCCTACGCCAGGCGAGAAGCGACGTGCGTGCCGCGTTCGAAGAGATGCAGCGCGCGGACGTCGCGCTGGGGCAGGCGCATCAGTCGGCTCGTTTCGCCACGGCAGCGCTCGGGCTGGCCGATCTCGCGTACCGCGGCGGCGCGACGACGAACCTCGAAGTGATCGATGCCGCGCGTCAGGCGCGCGACGCCGAGACGCAGGCGGCAGTCTCCGAGGATGCAGCGCGCGAAGCGAGGCTCGATCTCTTGGCGGCCACAGGGCGATTCCCGTGATCGGGGTGAATGAGTCGACCTGACCGGTCGGCGATGACCTCGCTTCATGGCCGGGCTGGAACGACCGGAGCCCCTCGCACCTGGCTCGCACGGAGCGACGCGCGGTAGGATGCGCGGGTGAAAGCTGGCCTAGCTAGCCATATCGAGTCCGTTCTCGCTGGTGGCGGAGCGGCTGGAGACGTTCTCCGGGCCGTGAGCTGGGCCACCAATATTCTTGGGCCGCCAAGCGAATGGCCGATTTCGCTAAGGGCGCTCGTCCGCGCAATGCTCAACACCCGGCAGCCTACTTGTATTTTCTGGGGGCCCGATCTGATAAACCTCTATAACGATGGCTTTATCCCCATCCTCGGCGAGAAACACCCGCTGGCCATGGGCCAACGTGCAGAGGAGTGCTGGCGCGATGCGTGGCCCACGGTGGGAGGCCTGCTCAAGGATGTCTTTACGCAAGGCACGGCCGTCCTCTTTGCCGAAATGCTCGTTCCGATCGTCAGGGAAGGCCGACTTCAAGAAGCCTGGTGGAACTACAGCTATTCGCCGGTCTTCGATGATGCGGGTGCAGTTGCGGGCGTTCTCGTGGTGGCCACGGAAACAACGAACGCCGTTGCGGTGCGCAAGCAACTGGAAGCCGCGAAGGTCGAGGCGGAGGCAGCGAGCGTCGCAAAGGACGGATTTCTCGCAACGGTCTCCCACGAGCTTCGAACCCCGCTCAATGCGATCCTCGGCTGGTCTCGGATTCTCCGCGACAAACCGGACCCGGCCAAAATCGAGAAAGGCTTGGCCATCATCGAGCGAAACGCCAGCGCCCAAGCCAAGCTGATCGAAGACATTCTCAACGTATCGCAGATCATCGCAGGCAAGGTTGTCCTCGACCTGCGGCGCGTGCAGCTATCGAACGTCGTTCAAAACGCCGTCGACTCGGTCCGCCCCGCCGCGACAGCGAAGCGCATCCGCATCGACCTCACGATCGAAGACGCGAGCTTGGATCTCATCGCGGACGAAGTCAGGTTGCAGCAAGTGGTCTGGAATCTTCTCGCGAACGCCGTCAAGTTCACGCCGCGAGGAGGCGAGATCCGCGTGACCGGCGGCAAAAAGGGCTCCGGAATGAGGATATGCGTCGAAGATACGGGCAAGGGTATCGCCGCCGACTTTCTCCCCTACGTGTTCGAGCGCTTTCGACAAGACGATGCGCCGACCACGAGGCGGTTCGCCGGCCTGGGGCTCGGGCTCGCGATCGTTCGTCACCTCGTCGAGCTTCACGGGGGGACGGTCGAGGCGCGCAGCGAAGGCGCTGGACGTGGTGCCGCCTTTGACGTGTATCTGCCGATCCGGGCCATCGAACCGCGTGAGCCTCCAGCCGTCGTGGAGCATGGAATGGCCATCGACTTGGCTCCTCAGGCGCGCCTGGAAGATTCACTGCGCGGCATTCGCGTGCTTGTCGTAGACGATGAAGACGACGCCCGAGACCTCGTTGCAACCGTTCTCAAGGAAGCAGGCGCCACGGTCGCAGAAGCTTCTTCTGTAGCTGGGGCGATGAGCGTGCTGGCATCGTGCGCGAGCGACGTGGTCGTATCCGACATCGGAATGCCCTCGGAAGACGGATACTCGCTCATTCAACGCCTCCGGTCCGAAGCACCCGCGTCCACAAGAGACACTCCCGCGCTGGCGCTGACGGCGTATGCGCGGCCCGAAGATCGGGGGCGCGCCATGGCGGCGGGGTTCCAGGAGTATGCGGCAAAACCCATCGACCCCTACGTCCTCGTGAGGATCGTGGCGACGTTGGCGCGTCGTCCACGAGGTTGAAGCAGGGTCGATGTGGGCCGGATTTGCTGCAAAATTCGGCAACCACCGCACCCAGAGGCTGCTGCGACGCAACCTACATGTGACCGTTCCAAGTGCAGCCTCCGACAGATATTCCGTGCTCTCATCGCACTCGCTCCCGAGCCTGGTATTTTATTCTCTTGTTCGGCGGTCGCGGCGGGCGCCCCCGGCCTTCATCTGCAAGTTGCGTCACGGAGGTTTCCATGTTGGCTGGATGGCGTTTGGGGTTGTTTTGCGTGGGGGTGACGACGAGCTTGGCGTGCTCTAGCTCGAACACGCCCTCGGTGACGGTTGGCTCTGGGTCTTCTGGCAGCGGCGGCGGCACCACTTCCGGCTCCGTTGGCACGTCGTCCGGCTCGTCGGGTTCTGTCAGCTCCTCCGGCTCCGGCGGGAGCACGGGCGCGGCGACGGCAAGCGGCGCCTCCGCGAGCGGCAGCTCATCGGGCAGCGTTTCGAGCGGCGCCACGAGCGGTGTCATGAGCAGCGGCAGCGCGTCGAGCGGCGGGGACGCCGCGGCGTCGGGCGCGTCCGGCACGACGGCGGCGTCGCCCTCGGACGGCGGGACGACCGAAGACGACGGCAGCAACCCCAACTACCCTCCCCCGCCTCGCGCGATCAACGTGCAGCCCGGGGGCCTCTTCCAGACGAACTTCAACGGGCAGGACATGTACCTGGATCACAGCAAGCCGATCCAAGGCAAACTCATCCTCTACCTCGGAGGTCTCGGAGCGTTCAATGCCTGGGTTTCCGGGTCTGGAGGCTTCGACGCCTTCGTCAAGAAGTACTTCGGCGGTTTCCACATGTTCATGCCGGCCACGAACACCGGCCTCGTGGGCGGCAGCGTGCCCCAGTCGTACGTGACCACCCTCCAGACCGACCCCACCAACATGGAGGCGAACCGCCAGGTCGGTGACTCGCGCATGGAGCTGTGGGACGGCGTGACGCGCGTGAATTGGTATTCCGTACCCGCCGGCAAGAGCATCGTCGCCGAGACGGTGGCCGCCATTCAATACGCCATGGCGGGCGCCGACCCGGGCGGCGACTGGGGCTACTACCTCGACTCGGCGGGGACTGGGCTTCGCACGAGTGACGTGTGGGTCGTCGGATACTCGTGGGGATCGCAGACGTGGGCCATGATCTCCGCGTACGTTCCCTTTGGGCGCGTCATCGACACCTCCGGCCCGCAAGACGAGGGCTTCCCGAACGCCTTGTGGGTCACAGAGCCCAGCGCGAACGGCACTCCGGGCGACCGCAAGTACATGCTCCTCGGGTTCGACAGCGCATATCCGTCGACCGCCGGGGCGGACTCGGAGGTCATGGGCATGGTCACGAACGTCGGCAACGCGGGCTGGGGCAACATGGTCACCAACGTGTATCCGACCGGTACGGGCGCGTTCGCGGCTCCCCAGCGCCTGTTCTCGATGGTCGGGAGCAATGGCGCCTCGCCCGGTGGGCACACGGTCTTTTGCACCGACGGGCCCGGAAACGGGTGGGACCCGCTCTGCTCGTACGTGATGACGCAGTGACGGAGGGCGCGGGGCGACACCGCGCCAATGCTCGAGCCGGGCGCCCACGGGGTGGCGGCCTTCGGCTCAATCACGACACTAGGTTGAAGTCTTATTGCAGCGACGCCTTTACGGCTCCAACGGTCGCCGTGTTCTTCGGATCGTTGTTTAGACATATCTCTAGAATATGCGGGCGCAGCGTGCTGTTTGCTATCTTGGCTTTGATCGAGGCAACTGATTCCAGTGTTTTTTGGATCGATGTTTGATCAATAACCGTTGGCGTTGGGAACAACTGGATAACGTCCGGGGAGCCGACCCCGATCACGTACACCTGCATTTTCCCGGATGCACTGTTCTCCTGCGCGGCGACACCTATGGCCATGAGGCTCCCCAAGTTTACGCCGGCCTTCGTTGTCACGACGTCGGCCTTTACCCTAATGGCCACACCCACGTACTGCTCCCCGATCTTGCCTTGCAGGGGCTCCACACGATAGAGGCTGTAGTCCAATATGGAGGTGTAGTCGCCCGCGTCGGCCGTGACTCCCGCGCTGGCGAACGTCACGCCACCGCTCACATCGATCTGCGATGTACTGGACAATCCCTGCTGGTTTGGCAGCAGTGCGTTGGCCATCACGTCGGAAGTGGCCAACTGACCCCAAGATTCCGTCTTCGTGGCGCCAGTGCTATCCGTGAAGGTCACGCTGGGCGACGGCACCGGCGTCACGGGGATGCAACGCTCTCGCGCATAAACGTCCTGCTTTAGCATGACCCCCTTCGCGGCGGGGCATGCCGCACTGGCAAGACCAGCGACTGCCGTGATCCCGATGCGCGCGCAGAAATGGACTTCCCATCGCATGATTTTTCTCCTCTTCCTACGTTTGGAGTGCCTTTGCGAAACGCTAGGGCTACGCGTTCGAGCCACTCGCGGCGAGCTGTTGGAGAACCTCCCAGCCAAAGGGAGGTACGTGCATCCACGACCAGAGTGCGCAGGTTCGATATCGCGTCAGAAAATCCTTCAGATCTTGGGCATTCAGTGGCTGATGACCCCCCGGCACCGCTCCATTGGTCCCGTACGCGCTTCCGATGCGAATAACGGATTTGTAACCCTGCACGTCTGGATACGTCTGCCATTGACTTTCACTGTTTGCGATGGCCTGCGCGTAGGTCGTAGTCGGCGGAAACTCCGTCCAGTACACCTCGGGCATGGCAGCGTCGGCAACCGCCGCGAACTCCTTGTCGGGGTAGGCGGGATGGGAGCGCGGAAGTTGCCAGGCGCCGTCGTCGGCAAGAAAGCAGTCCGGCCCGACAGCCGCCCGAAGTGCCGTGACGAACGCAGTCGCCTCCGGACCACGCCACCCGGGTTGCCCGTTGGGCAGCACTTCCCACGGAGTCTCAGCGTCAAAGAGCACCGCATCGACTCCATAGCTTCGCGCTGCGGCAGCCCCCTGTATGGGCCCGTTGCCACCGTTGGGCGTGCAATAAAACGAATATGCGACGTAGAAGCCCGCTTCCTTGAGCTGCGCAATAACGGCTTGGGAATAAAAGTTGTGCAGCGCGAGCCACGTCAGGCCGCTTGCCTGCGCCTTCTGGACGATGGTGGTCCAGTTTCCACCCTCGCACTGAGAAGGCTCCCAGATAAACATACCGGGTCCGCTAGGTCCTGGCATCGAGTGTCCCCCGACAGTTTGATGTTGTAGGTTGCGAAGTCGTGGTACCGCTCTATGCACCTCGATCGCCATAGTCATTTTTCCTGGCGGCAACCATGACCGCGCCCGGCATGGCCGCCCAGAAATCCGCCCTCGCGTCGGTGCGGGCGGCTGGGGTAAAACTGGGCTCGTGCGCGCCGTACGGAGGAGGTCGCCGATGAGCCCCAAGGTGGATGCGTTTCTGAAGCGGCAAGACAAGTGGCGGGCGGAGTTCGAGAAGCTCCGCGAGATCCTCCTCGACAGCGGGTTGAGCGAAGATCTGAAGTGGGGCCAGCCTTGCTACTCGCTCGACGGCAAGAACGTCGCGCTCATCCACGGCTTCAAGGAGTATTGCGCCATCCTGTTTCACAAGGGCGTGCTCTTGAAGGACCCGAAAGGCGTCCTCATTCAACAAACCAAAAACGTGCAGGCGGCCCGGCAGATCCGGTTCACGAGTGTCCAAGAGGTGACCAAGCTCGCCAAGACGCTGAAGGCCTACCTGCGCGAGGCGATGGAGATCGAGCGCGCTGGGCTGAAGGTGCAGCTCAAAAAGACCGAGGACATCGAGCTACCCGAGGAGTTCGAGTCCAAGCTCGCCGCGAATGCCAAGTTGAAAGCGGCCTTCACCGCGCTGACGCCGGGCCGGCAGCGAGGGTACATCTTCCATTTCTCGCAACCAAAGCTGTCGACGACGCGGGCTGCCCGGGTGGAAAAGCACGTCCCGAGGATCCTCCAGGGTCTCGGATTGGACGACTAGCCGACACGCGGCGCGAGGCGCGACGGCGACCCGAGCGCCCGGCTGCCCGCGAGCGCTCCGAGCTCGGAACACGCGCGGCGGGGCGCCGGCGATGCATGCGCTCTTGTTGGGGTGCCGAAGAACGCGTCTACTCGCGCTCATGTGTGACAACGACTCCTTCGACGACATGGTCGCGTACCGCCTTCGCTCCCAGCTCGTGTCGCGGCGAGGCTTCGGCTCTCTCTCGCTCGGCGCGGGCCTCGCGTCGCTCCTGCCGATCGCGTGCAAGTCAGCAGATCCGGTAACGGGTCCGGGGCCCACACCGACGCCGGCGGCAACGGTGATCGCGACGACCGAGTCGGAGGTCAGCATCACGACGCCGGACGGCGCATGCGACGCCTACTTTGTCCATCCTGCGAGCGCCGCAGCTCCGGCGGTCCTCGTCTGGCCGGACATTCTCGGCCTCCGTCCGGCGTTCCGTCAGATGGGAAAGCGGCTCGCCGAGTCGGGATACGCCGTGCTCGTGGTGAACCCTTTCTACCGGACCAAGAAGGCGCCGACGTCGTCTCCGCAGGCGGACTTCGAAGATCCGGCGGTGCGTGAAGCGCTGATGGCACTAGCGCACACGCTCACGCCGGAGACCGAGGTGACGGACGCGAAGGCGCTCTTGGCGTGGCTAGACCAGCAACCGTCCGTCGACAAATCTCGCAAGATGGGAACGACCGGCTACTGCATGGGCGGGCCGCTCGTCCTGCGCACGGCGTCGCCGGGAGAGACGCCTGGGCGAAAGCCGCTTTGAGCGTCCCCTTTGCATCCGGTTGCTTCGCGTCGTCGTTTGGCGGCGATCGCGATGAGAAAATGCGCCTTCATCTTCGGAATCAGAAGGTGTGGGCTGTCCGGCTTGTCGGTGACCAGGCCTCCGCCATGGAACGTCGCGGCGGCTCCGATGCGATCGGGGCTCGTCGCCGCTGGTGTCCGCCTGATTCCCACGCGTATAACCGCGACGCGGCGGAGAAGGCATGGGGCGAGCTCCTCGTGCTGTTCAAGAGCGCGCTCGGGTAGCTTCCGACGGCCGCAGAGCGTGCGGCTCTTCGAATCCCGACAGACTTGTTACTCCCGCCGAGGCTTCCGGCGCGGTAAATCAAGACTCGTCGGTGCGCGAGGACGCGCCCGCCAAGGAGCTCACCATGAACACCGTATCGTCTACCCAGCCGTCGTCGACCCGTCAGAAAGCCACCCTCGTCCGCACGTACGGACCGTTGCCGGTCGAACGGGTCCACGGCGTCACCCACGACGGCACGCACGTCTGGTTCGGCCACGGCAAGAAGCTCGCGGCGATGAATCCCGCGACGGGCGCGATCGAGAGAGAGATCGAGGTCCCCGCCGAGGCTGGCACCGCGTTCGATGGCCAGCACCTCTATCAAATCGGTGAAGACAAGATCCGGAAGGTGGACCCCAAGACGGGTCGCGTGGTCGCCACGCTCGCGACGCCGGGCACGACGAACGACAACTCGGGCCTCGGGTGGGATGGGGGCACGCTCTGGGTCGGGCAGTTCAAGGGCCGCGCGATCCATCAGATCGACGCGACGACCGGCAAGGTGCTCAAAACGCTGCAGTCCGATCGCTTCGTGACGGGTGTGTCGTTCGTCGACGGCGACCTTTGGCACGGCACCTGGGAAGAGGACGCGGCGGAGCTGCGGCGCGTCGACCCTGCCACGGGCCGCGTGCTCGAGACGCTCGATATGCCTCCCGACGGCGTGTCGGGCCTCGAGGCTAAGGGGGACCTCCTGTTCTGCGGCGGCATCAGGACGCCTGTCGTACGCGCCGTGAAGCGACCCGCGCGAAAGTAGGGCGACGGCCGCCCTGGAGCTTCGGACATGGGCGAACGCGAGCGCCGATGGCTATGCTCTGCACATGAAAATCCTCGTCACCGGAGCGACCGGAAAGGTCGGAAGCCGGCTCACCAAACGGCTCGCACAGCGCGGCGATCAAGTGCGCGCGCTCGTGCGCGATCCGACGCGCGCCGCCGACCTGCGCGAGGCTCGTATCGAGCTCGCCGAGGGCGACCTGCTCGACGAGAATTCGCTTGTGGCCGCGGTGCGCGGGGTCGACGCAGTGGTCCACTGCGCCGCGTTCTTCCGTGGCGCGACTCCCGAGCAAGCGCACGCAGTCAATGACCGCGGCACGCAGCACCTCGCCAACGCCGCCCGTAGTGCCTCTGTGAAGCGCTTTATCTTCACGAGCACCGGCCTGGTTTACGGGCCCAACGGCGGACGCCCGGCCCGCGAGGACGACCGTTGCGCGCCGATGGATGGGTACCCCGCAAGCAAGCTCGCCGCCGAGCGCTTCCTCCTTGCGATTGAAGGTCTCGACGTGCGCGTGCTCCGGTTGCCGTTCGTCTACGGCGACGGCGATCTGCATATCGCTGAAGTGATCCCGATGATGCGTGGCTTTCCGCCGGCCCAACGCCTGTCGATCGGCCACCACGCCGACGTCGCCCAAGCCGTCGCTCGCTTGCTCGATACGCCCTCGCCTGCGCATCGCATCTACAACGTGGTCGACGACGAAGCGCCCGAGCTCGCCACGCTGTTCGCGTCCGTGGGGGCTGCGCCGCCCGACGGCTCGAACGCTGAGCGTGCGCGCGCCTTCGATGCGCTCCTTGACGGTAGCCGCATCCGCGAAGACCTCGGCTTCAAGCCCAAGTTTCCCCGCCTCGCAGACGCGATCGCCGCGGGCGCATAAGCCCCGCCAGACGGGAGGGAGGATTATCTCGGCGGGAGCACGCGCGAAGCCGGCAAGAAACACGGCCAAGCTAACATCCGAGTCATGCGCCTCGAAAGGTTGGTCGTCGCGACGACACTGTGGATCGGCGCATGTGGCTCGAGTGGCTCGACCGCTTCGTCCTCGGGAACGGTCCAGGGTGCGACCTCGGGGTCGGGTTCCAACTCCGGGAGCAGCACTGCGTCGTGCGGGACGGGCAGCCTCGCCGTTTGGAAAGAAGACGGGACGACGCACTGCGCGGCGTCGGGTGAAGCGATCGTCGGCTCGTCGACCGCTGAAAACGTGCTCGACGGCGGACGGCTGCTCTACACGTCGCTCGAAGTCGTGCTGCTCCAGAATAGCAGCATGGAGTCGTTCGGATTCATTGTCACGAGCGACGGCTCGCTCGACGGAACGTACACTTGCGTCCCGAGCCCAAGCTCCGTCGGGCAGCTCACGTACGACGAGCCAGGCGTCTTCAGCACGACGGTCGCAAGCTGCAACATCACCGTGACGCTGACACCGATGGGCGACGCGGGCATGACCGTGTCGGGCACGTTTTCGGCGGTGTTGAACGTCACGGGGGGCGGGACCAAGACGCTGTCCGACGGGACGTTCACCATGTCGGTGGTCGAGGACGGCTAGTCGCTTTTTCGCTCGCGCGCGGATCGTGTCGCGACCGCTCAGCGCGCCCAGGGCGAACCGGAAGCGCCGAAGCGAGTGCCCGGTGGGAACGGCGCGTCATGGCCGCCGCTGCTGGGTCGAGGCTCGCCCCGTGAGCGACCAGGGCTCGTCTGCGAGGCCCGCGACTACTGCTGCTCTAGAATGCACGCACTGAGCTCGACGCACGCGAACGGAAACGTCGTGCAGGGTTTCTGCTCGAGGACACTGTTGACGCAGCTTTCGGCGACGGACACCGTCGCCGTGCAGCCCGCAGACGGGGACGCGCCCGAGGACGCGGACGCGTTCGTCCACTGCTCATCGCGGCACTGCGAGTACGTCTGCGAGGTGATGGATTGGCTGTCGTTGCACTCGATGTAGACGTCGTAGCCCCCGATCCGCGTCGCAATCCACTCGCAGAGCAGCGTCCATTGAGCGGGGGTCAAGTTCACGAGTGAAGTCGATTCGTCGACGCCGGAGGTCAGACCCGCGTCGGCCAGGAGGGGTCCTCCGGTTCCGCCGCTGCCGCCGCCGCCGCCGCCGCACGCGACGGCAAGAGCAATGACGCCCAAGCCCCCAACATCCACGCGCTCAATGGACCACGCCATGGCCTTCCTTCCGAACGAGCACTAGAGTCGAGGCCGTTCGTCATTACTCGATATACTGACGAGCCGTACGAACTGCGCTACCAGCCGTCGCGGTGCCACGGGCGTGCAGAGGGGGTCCGGCGCTAGGAGTGGCTGCGTGCGGCTCGCTCATATGCCTCGTTGACAGCGGGCTCACCCAGCCATAGGTTCCGCGCGAAGGGTCGGGCGGAGCTGCTGCCTTTGAGGGCGGCCGCGGTCCGGCTGGAGATTTTTGACGCCGCGCTGTCCACCCCCGCTTCCGCGAGCGGGACCGTCATCGGTCCGACGGGCGAGCTCTTCGTCGGGCAGTACGTCGCGAACGCGCCCATCCTGCGTTATCTAGCGGCGCTCACGACGCTTACGCCGAACGGGGCCATCACGGGCGTCGGGCTCAATTATCCGGAGATGATGACCTTCGTGGACGAGGAGCTCTGGGTGGCGAGCACGGCCTACGAGGTGTGCACGACCGAGACGGAGAGCTTGATCCGGATCGCGTTCGACGGCGACGGCGGCGCATCGGCCGCGGGGACGTTCAGTACGGGCCTCGTCGGTGCCAATCGCGGAATGCTCTGGGCGCCGGACACGCGCAGCCTCTACGTGACCCAATGCGAACCGGTTAACACGATTCAGCACTACGCGGTCGCGGCCGATCACACCGTCACGCAGCTTGCCGCGACCACCGCCGACATGCTCAATAACCCACACGGGATGGTCATCACTCCCTGGGGCGAGCTCTTCGTCGCCAACGCGGGGACGCCCGCCAACGCGGGCAACGCCATCCTGCGCTTCACCCTCGACGCACAAGGCAACCCCACACCAAACGGCCAGATCACCGGAGGCGACCTCGACCTCCCCGTGAACATCGAGTTTGCTCCCTGGGGGGAGCTCTTCGTTGTCAACAATGGAAATGCAACGATCTCGCGCTTTACGTTCGACGGTTCTCACGCGGCGACGCCTTCGCGGTCACCGTTTCAGCTCACCGCCCCTACGACCTCGGGCTCGGTGGGCGTGGGCTTCCTAACGCTGGCGCCGGGCGCGTCGACGCCGCCCGTCGCCGCGGACGCCTCGGCCGACGACGGCGGCCTCGAGGAGTAGCCGTACGAGCCGCTGAAGTCCTCGTATAGGCGGTTATCGTCCCGCGGTCGGAGCCGGCTTGGGAGTCGGACTAGGATTGGGGCTCGGGGGATTCGGAGGGTTCGGAGTCGGAGTGGGGGTCGGGGTCGGCACCGGGCTCGGCGTGGGAACCGGATTCGGTCCCGGAGCAGGGCCGGGCGGCATCTGAGCCGGAGCCGCCACGTCTGCCCCGGACGCGAGTATGTCGAAGCGATGGGCTGTCGCAGCACAAACGCCCAATGCGGCCAACACAACTATTGAATGACGCATGCTCGTACCTCGCACGAAGTGGATGCAGAGCACATGCCAAGGCTTGCTTACGGCTCGTTTGCGAGCCACGGTTCTTGGCCCCTCGGATCTGAACGTCATCCCCAGAGTCACGAGGGCGATCGACGGCGCCGAGCCAAAGAGGCCGGAGAAGCGCCAAGAAAAGGTCCGCGTCAGCGAGGTAGTCCGCTTGTATCCCGCAACGGGACCGCCGCTACGATCATTGCAGCTGATCCCGAAACGACCGACAGAGCGCCTCGGGATTTTCCACGAGAGCGCGGAAACCAAGGTCTGTGGGGTCTCCGCCGTGATCCTGCGCCAAGTAACGAAGGACTCCCGGTAAAGCCATGGCCGTAGCCATGTCGTATGTGTCGTCGTCGAACGACAAGTCATCCAAAACCGGTGCCAATTGCATGCTCATACCCATCTCCTTCGATCGGGCTACCGCTGGGACATCTATCTCGCGCTCGAGTGATTGCAGAATGTGCGGTTCGACTTGATCGGCCTTCATCGGGCTTGCCCTTCGCCATAGAAGGCCATCCAGCTCGCAATCCGCGTGCCACGCGTAGTGTTCGTTTGTGGTCGACTGCCCGCGCCCCTTTGCAAGTCAAACGACGTGCGTCGCTCACGTGGGGTCAGCAGCCTTTCTGACAAGCGAGGCACAACGCCACGTGGCCCCGATCCCCGCTAGGGGTCGAAGTCGCCCACCCGCGCCTCGACGCTCGCACCGAGCTGAGCTGTCTAGATGCCTCTCACGCTGACTCGCGACCAGGTCAGGACGGCGCTGAGAAGCTTTCGCTCGTCGATCGGTTTGACGAGATGCTCCTGGTAGCCGGCGCGCTTGGCGACTGCAGCGTCGGACGCGCGGGCGTAAGCCGTCAATGCAATCGCCGGCAGATCCTTGCCGGATTCGCTCGATCGAATGCGACGGATGAAGGAGTAGCCATCCATCTCCGGCATGCCGATGTCACTGACAATGACGTCGAACGCGCCGCCCGCGTCGAGGACGTCGAAAGCTTCTCGCGCGCTCGTGACGGTCGTTACTTGTGCCCCTGCAACACCCAGGACCTCGCGCAGAATCTCGAGCGAGTCGTCTTCGTCGTCGACGACGAGCACACGCACGTTGTCCAGGCTCCCACCAGTTTCCCCGACATCCGTAGTCTCGGGCTCAGCCTCAGCCTCACCCTCAGCGGGAGGTGCGCTCACTGCGCGGATCGGTAGAACGACCGTGAACGTGGAACCATGGCCAAGGCCCTCGCTGTGGGCCTCGACGGAGCCGCCGTGCGCTTCCGCCAGGTGACGGACAATCGCCAATCCCAGCCCCAGCCCGCCGTGGGCGCGCGTCGTCGAGCTATCGACTTGCGTCAACCGCTCGAAGATGTGCGGGAGATGCTCGGCAGCGATGCCAGCGCCCGTGTCACGCACGCTGATGTTGATGCCCGAAGCGGCCCGATCGCAGGCAATGGTCACGCGTCCGCCTCCTGCCGTGAAACGGATCGCGTTGCTCAAGAGGTTCCAAGCAATCTGTTGGAGCCTGTCGGGGTCGGCCATCGTCGAGCCGATGTCCGGATCGATATCGACGACCAACCGCACACCTTTGCCTTCCGCGGCGGGTCTCACCACGTCGGCCGCTGCGGCAATCGCGGGGAACACCTCCGTCTTCACGATGTTCAGTTGAAGCTTGCCGTTGACGATCCGAGACACGTCCAGCAGCTCGCCAACCAGCCGCGTTTGCGCTTTGGCGTTGCGCTCGATGACCTCTAGACCGCGCTCCAACTTGCCTTCGTCTCTTGGCTTTTTTCGCAAAATGGCCGACCACCCGGTGATCGCGTTGAGTGGCGTGCGTAGCTCGTGACTCATGGTCGCAAGAAACTCGTCCTTCACGCGATTCACGCGTTCCATCTCCTTGCGGCCTAGCTCGGAGGTCTCTCGTGCAAGCTGCTCCCGGACGAGCTCTCGCTCGTTTTCTTCCGCCGCGCGCTTGCCAGTGAGGTCGCGAGTCACCTTGGCGAACCCGGTGACCTCGTCCTTCTTGTCGCGAAGCGCGGTGATGACGACGTTGGCCCAGAATCGGGTGCCGTCCTTGCGAATGCGCCAGCTCTCTTCCTCGAAGCGCCCTTCGCGCCGCACCGTCTCGAGGACGTTATTCGGCTTGCCGGCGGCGCGATCTTCGGGCGTATAGAAGACCGAGAAGTGCTGGCCGAGGATCTCGCTCGGCTGGTATCCCTTGTTTTTCTGCGCCCCCAAGTTCCACGTGGCAACGTGCCCGGTGGCGTCGAGCATGAAGATCGCGTAGTCGGCGACCGCGTCGACTAGCTGGTGGAACCGCGCCTCGGAGGCGTGGAGCTGCTCGTCGAGGGCGCGCTTGGTGGTGAGGTCGCGCGTCACCTTGGCGAACCCGGTGACCTCGCCACTTTTGTCGCGAAGCGCGGTGATGACGACGTTGGCCCAAAATCGGGTGCCGTCGTTGCGAATGCGCCAGCTCTCGTCCTCGAAGCGCCCTTCGCGCCGCACCGTCTCGAGGACGTCGTCGGGCTTGCCGGCGGCGCGATCTTCGGGCGTGTAGAATACCGAGAAGTGCTGGCCGAGGATCTCGCGCGCCTCGTATCCCTTGTTTTTCTGCGCTCCCGAGTTCCAGCTGGCCACGTGCCCAGTCGCGTCGAGCAAGAAGATCGCGTAGTCCGTGATCGCGTCGACGAGCTCATGGAAGCGTGACTCGGAGGCGTGGAGGTCCTCCTTGGCCGCTCGTCGCAGGCTGGCGCCTGTCTCCTGCTCGAGGGTCAGACGCAGCCGTGCCCGGTAGAGCTCGGCGAAGATCGCGACCTTCGAGCGAATGATCGTCGGGTTCAGCGGCTTCTGAACGAAGTCGATAGCACCGGCGGAGTACGCTTCGACAACGTCCGCTGCCGAGCTGTCCATCGCGGTCACGAAAATGATGGGCGTTGCGTGCCCTTCGCCAAGACGTCGCATCGCTCGCGACGTGGCGAGTCCGTCCATGTCCGGCATCATCACGTCCAGGAGAACGACGGCGAACTCGCGCTGCTCCATCTCTCGCAGTGCGTCGCGTCCCGAGCGGACGCTCACGAGCTCGTAGTCCGAGGACGCAAGGAGCGCCTCCAGCGAAAGTAGATTCGCTTCGCGGTCATCCACGAGCAGGATGGGGACCTTTGCATCGTTCATGCGCGACTCCCGGGTTCCAATAGCGCCGAAGCCGGTGTTTGACGCGTGATGCAAGCGATAATAGTAGAGCCTGGCCGCGTCCCTGTCTTGGTCTCAACGGCCTGGAGCGCGATCGTCACCACGGACGTTCGAGGCTGGCGCAGCCCGTTACGGCAAGCTCATGAGAAACGAATACACCCCCTTCTGGTAGTCCGTTCCTGCGCTGTCTGTAGTGCCCTGATGCCCCCCCGGAAGTACGCACCACCAAACGGGGTAGGCGGCCGGACAGCCGGTGTAGTTCGCGCACGAGGCATACGGAGCTGGTGCGGGCGTCGTGGCCGTCCCCACGCACCCGTTTCGCGTGAGAAGCTCGTCACGCTCGGCTTGTGAGCCGTAGCTGTCGAGGTCCGCGTCGATCGGATTGTATGAAATCTTGTTCGACTCGTCGCCGGTATCCACCATCATGAACGCTGCGACGGGCCCCGTGCAGGGCCAGCGGTGCTCGCGCTTGCCGCCCGCGACCGAATAAAAGCCACGTAACCGCTCCGCTTCTCCGCAGCCGAGGGTCATCGCTTCCCACCCACCGCTGCTCGATCCGCCGATGAACTGTTTGCTCATATCCACGCAAAAGTTTGCCTCGACCCAGTCGCTGACTGCGCGAAAGTAGGGAACCTCGGGGCCGTTGACGCATAACGGAATGGTCGGAATGCTTCCGGAACAAGCGCTTCCGCCGTCAGGAAAGCAACCACTGCCACCGACGGGCTCCGAGTCCAAGCCAACCTCGATGACGTTGCCCATCTCACCTGGCACCGTCCACCCGGGTCCACTCATGTTGCCACCGCAACCGTGGCCACCGTAGAACACGGGGTAGGGAGTCCCGGGCTGGTAGTTGGTGGGCAACTGAAGCGAAAAGTTGCGGTTATTGAAGTCATAAGCACCGAGCGACTGGTACGAAACGCCCCCCTTGGAAAACTCGGGGGCGATGCAGTCTCTCGTGCACGTACCGGCCGCGGCCGTGCAACCCGTGCACGACGGAATGACGACTGTGTGCCGGGTAAACGTGGTCGAGGACGCCCCCACCGGGGCCTTTCCACAACCGGCGCTCATCCCCATGCGCGTGTCGCCGGTGGCTCCAGAGCTCGAACCGCTGGTCGCGCCGCTCGCGGCTCCCGAGCCCGCGTCGCCCGTCGCGCCGCTCGCGACTCCCGAACCGCCGGTGCCGCTCGTGGCTCCAGAGCTGTTGTCCGCGCCGCTCGTGGTCACCCCGGAGCCGAACGTCCCGCTCGCGACACCGCTCGTGGCCACGCCAGAACCGCCGGTCCCGCTCGCGACGCTGCCACTGGTGTCCGAGCCCGTGACTCCTCCGGCTCCGCTCGTCGAGCCACTGCCCGAGCCGCTCGAACCATCGTTCGCCCCGGAGCCACCTCGGTTGTCCGTCGATCCGCCGCTGCAAGCGACAGCGGCCAAGAGGGCCACCCACGGCGGCATGCGGAGCCAGGCCTTCTGATTCATTGGGGCGTCCCTTTCGAAAGCGCTTGTGGGTCTCGCGGCCACGCGAGAGGCTGACCCTCAGCACGCGAGGCTCTTATGTGCCGCAGGGATACGATGGTCAAGCGGAGTTCCCGCGCCTTTTCGTGCGTAATGGCCCTGATCGAAATATCGGGCGAAGCTGTACGAAAGCGGCGCCGCGCGGCTTCAAGGCGCCCAGTCGACGCCAAGGCCCACCGAAGTCCACGGACCCGACAAGTCGACGCTGCGTCCGTCGGTCTCCTGCCCCACGACCTCCTGTCCTACGACAGACCCCAGCGTCCATCCCACGCGCACGGTCAGCTCCACGCTGAAGGAGCGTGCGACCTCGATTGCAAGGTGGTCCATCACGAACGGAGTCACCAGCATGCCCGTGGTGCTGCTTCCCTGCCAACCGGCGACGTCGGGTGCCCCGTCGACGCGCGCCGCTCCGACGGCGACGCCAAGGCCGAGATCGTGATGGATTCGCCGAGACTGTACCCGCCAGTCCACGTGAGGTGCGGCGTACGCGAGCAGCGTTTGCGTGTTGCCGAAGGAAAGTCGCTCGCTGCCCGTCAGCGCGCCAGCGTCGAGCCCCACGCCCAGTCCGCCGCGGCCGTAGTCGATGCGGGCGGCGCCCCCGACGAGCCAAGGAGCTCTCAGCGAGAAGCTCGCGCCCTCGATCCACGCGCCTGTTTGCCAGAGCGGGCCGCCCGCTCGCTCGGGAGCCTGAGCGGGCGCGCTCGACTCGCGCGTGGGCGGTGAATCCGCCAGCGGCAGTCGGTTGTCCAAGTCGCGCACCAACTCGGCCACGGTGAGAGCGACGATGCGCGCGCGAACCTCGGGGCTCAGTGTCCCCAGGCTCAATTGCGCGTCTCGTGCGGACCCCGTCGGCGGCGTCACCGAAACCACGAATTCGTCCGCGCCGCAGCGAATCTCGACCGCGTAACGCTGCGCGCTCCCGCCACTCGCGTCTTCATCGTCCGGAACCCGCCCGAGCAGCTCAATGCGCAAAATGGCTCGAACCTGGGCGTTGGCCACCGCTTCGCAGCGGTTGGTCTGCAAGACGACGGGCAGCTTGGGCGCTGACGCAAGCTCCGCGGCGGCTTCGCGCACGGCTACGGGCGTTGTCAACAGCCACAGGCCGGTGGCGAGCAAGCCGTGCTTCACCGCCGTCGCATCAACTCTTGCATCGCGGCGGCGTGCCGACCGTTCGGATAGCGCTCGAGGTACTCTTGGACCAGCGGCGTGGCCAGGTCGGCCTTGCCGGCGTGCTGCCAAGACTCGGCCTCTCTCGCCAAAGCGTCTTCCGCAAGCGGGCCGTCGGGCCACAAGCGTCGAGCTTGCGCGAACGCCGCCGCCGCTTCCACCGGACGGCCGAGATCGTCGAGCAGCACCCGGCCCAGAGTGAACGCGGCGACTGGCGCATGCTTGTCGTTCGGGTGACGTTCGCAAAGCGTGCGCAGGGGCGCAAGGGCCTGCTCCGGATGCCCGCTCAAGCGCGCCACGTCCGCCGCGAGCACGAGATCCGTCGGGTCCTCGGAGGCAACGTCGCGCGATGGGCGTGCGTTCGCGGAAGATGCCGGCGCCACCGCCGGGGCCTGCCTTTCTTCTGGCTCGTTAGAGGCAGGCGCCCCCGTGCTTTTCGGCGACGAGTCCGCCGGAGGAAACGTCCCACCTTCGCCGGAATGCAGAACCGTCGACCCGCCGGGCCATCGGACCTCGACTCGACCTTGATCCACCAGCACCTGCGTCGACCCCGACGGCCACTGCTCTACCGAGAACGTCGTGCCCAGCACGCGCACCTGCACCGCGCCGGCGACCACTTCGAATGAGCGGTCGGGATTGTGCGCGACGCGAAATCGCGCACCTCCTCGGAGGCGGCTGACCACGCGGCTTGGCGTCTCCATTTCTTTCGTGAGCTCGGAGCCGGGACCGAGCAGCTCCGCGACCGACCCGTCGAGGTACGATCGGGTCACCGCCGCCGCCAGCTCCGAGGTCGCCCCGTGCACGTGAAGGAGGGGCTTGCGTACGACCACTATCCCGATTGCCACGGCTACGATGGCTGCGGCCAAGCCGGAGATGAAAAGAGCACGTCTTGGCTGCCGCGAATCGCGAGCGAAGGCCGCATTCGGATCACCGGACCACAGATTGCGCACGGGCAGGGTGCCCTTTTGGAGCAGCTCGTCGAGGCGATTCATGCGCGGGCCTCCGCCATGTACATCAGAATCTTTTGATGGGCCGCGCCAATGCGGCGTTTGACGGTGGCAAGAGAGACCCCGCAGAGGGCCGCAACTTGCTCGAGGCTCTCGCCTTCGACGTGCCGCAGCGTCCAGGGGACCCGCTCGTTTGCCGGTATCCGGTCGAGCGCGCGGTAGACCGTCGCGACCAGCATTCGGTTCTCGGTCCCCGCCCCCGGCTGGGCCACATCCTCGTAGGTATACGCCGCACTCGAATCAAGCAGGACCCAAAGACGACGGAAGCGCAGGTGACGCATGCAGCGGCGCACCGTGACTTTGACCAGCCACGCTCGGACCTGATGGATGTGCTCCCGATACGCAAGGCCACGGACCGCCGCCGTGAAGACTTCTTGCACGACGTCGTCGACTTCGGCGGACCGACCGAGAATTCGCGAGGCTATCGCCCCGACATACGACGCGTAATCGACATAGAGCTCCTCGATTGTGAGCTCGCCGCTACGCTCTCTGACCTCGCGGTCGCGGACCACGCGAAGCGCGGGCAGAACGATTGGGGCGCTTCGGCCTGCATTCATCTCACCGATCCAAAGCCTCCACCGCCGCAAACGGCTCAAATAAGTAAGTCGGTCGCAACCCTGGTGCGGCTACCCTGGCATGCTCGATAGGGCAGCGCAAAAGCGGCGCCCTGACGGCCATAAGATGAAGATGGGGCGAAGGCTTGGCATTTTGGTGGAGGCGATTCTCTGTGCCGCGTGCATTGACACGCGCGGCACCGTGCTGTCGCTTGTCGACGCGGGGAGTGCGCCAGAGCCGGTCGGCGTGAGCGCCGTGTCGGTCACGGACCGGCAAGGAGGCATGGGAGGTGTGCCGGCCGACGAGTTTTGCCCCGATAACCAAGCGGTCATTGGCTACGAGGGTTCCCTCACCGACGTCTACGTCGTCGTGACGCCGTCGTCGGGGCCGAGCCTCACGACACCGACGGTCGTCGTCGGTGGGCTTCGAACGGTCTGCGGTTCGCTGGCGCTCGGGCCTGATGGCGGCGTTTCGACCCAGCCGGGCTCGACCCTGCCGCTCCGCGGGAATGAGGACGGCATGGACTGGAAGCAGATTTGCCCCCCAAACGAAGTCGTCGTCGGCTTCTACGGAAGGAGCGGATCGTATCTCGATCGCCTCGGGATTGTGTGCGCCGGATGGGCCCTTTCGACGGACAACGACGCAGGCGTCGACGCCGGCTCACCGGGCGACGGGGGCGTGGACGATGCCATGGCGAACGACGGGGGCGTCCAGGACGACGCGGAGGCCGATGCCACTCTGCCCGCGACGATGACCGGAAGTGAGCCATGGATCAACGGCCCGACGACCGATCTCGGTCCTTACGGTGGAGAAGGCGGACTGCCTTTCCCGACTCACAGCTGCGGACAGGGCCTGATGGCTATGGGTAGCGTGCTTCGTTCCGGCGACGTCATCGACAGCTTCGCGCTTCTTTGCGGGGCCCCGTCGGTCACTGGGGAGTAGGAGCCGTTTCGCAGGGCGCCCTTGTACACGATTACAGGGGCAGGCGAATCCGCCACTTTTTCGACTCGATGTTGAGCCGATACGACGTTGGCCGGCCTTAAGTCCGCATGCGCAGCCGAAACAAGGTGGTCCTTGGTCTCGTGACATTTGCGATCATGCTGACCGTCGCGGAGATCGCGGACGCCCAATGCTGTCCCGACTACACGCCGTCCACGTCGTGCACCAACCTGACCAAGACACGATGGTGCATCGCGAACGATGCCCCGAACGGGTTCGGCACGGCCACGCTCCCGGAGGTGTTCTGCGCCTACGGTGAACAAGTCGTCAGCACGCTCGAGATGGTGTTCAACATCGAGGCCCCGAAGACTTTCGAGTTCGATCTCATGACCTGCGAGAGCAGCGGTGGCAAGAGCTGCAAGCCGGGTCAGAGCACAGGGTACGCACAGACGCCGACGAGCTGCGGCACTTTCGGAAACGCCGTGACCTACGACGCCTTCACGGGAAACGCGTATGCCACCCAGTATTTCTGGGGCTACCTCTTGTCGCTCCACGAAGCCATCAACCAGTGGACGGGCCTGGCGAGCGGGGGCTGGCCCACCGATTGGTGGGCAGACCATCAGAGCGCATTTCCGAATCTGATGGACTTTCACATCATGAGTCTCGTCGGGATGAACACCCAGGACCAAAATCTACTGACCGGCGCGGCAGCCCAGAAAGCACGCTTCTATCCAGGTGGCGATAGCGCCGATTCGAAAGTCGTCGCCCTCGACAACGTGTACGGGATGATGCCCGACATGAACGGGCTCGCGGGCTTCAGCAAAGTGTTCTCGCTCGTAACGGCCGACAAGATCTCGTGGGGCGACGTCGGGTCCAATCCAAGCCAGAAGCTCTCCGAGTACGTCATTGCGTACATGGGGCTCGCCGTCGGCAAAGACGGAGGACAAGTGCTGAAGACCGTGCAGGGCCCGAGCGCCCATGGGGGCGGCAACATTTGCAACGGCACATCGGACGGTCAGGGGGATCCCACGTACATGTGTAGCGAGGCGGACATCGATTCGATCGCCACGGCACACTGCGCGCTCGCGGCAAACGGTCGACCGACCTCGGATTCAACCGCTTTTGGGATGGGCAATTTCAACGGCGTGACGATGGGGCCTTGCGGGGCGAGCTGTCCTGCCGAATGCGGCTGCGACACGTCCAGCATGAATTGCGTGGCTCCGTGGCTGGGTACGACGAGCGGACCGGGCAGCACCTCGGACAGCGGCGGAGTGGCTTTCGGTGGGACCGGTACGTCCAGCGGGAGCACAGCGACAAGCGGCGCTAGCGCTGGAGCGAGCGGCAGCCCGACGAGCACGAGCGGTGGCACCGGAGCCGGTAGCGGGGCGACGCTCGCATCAAGCGGTGGTGGCGCGACCTCCGGCAGCAATAGCAACGGCAGCAATAGCAGCGGCAGCGGCGGCACGGCGACGGGTGGCTCGACGAGCGGTGCTCCGAGCTTGAGCGCCGGCAGCGGCGCGAGCTTCGGCGGGGCAAGCGACAACAACGGGACGCCAGGTTGCAGCTGCCGGGTCGCCTGTGCCTCGGCCGAAGTGAATTCTTCGCGCTGGCTCGCGACAGCCTGCGCCGCGGCTATCGTGCTAGCGAGGGCACGCCGCCGTGGGAATGGCGGCCGTTGAAGGGTGCCCTCGTTACGGGCGTTTCCGGTGTGCTCGCGGTGCTCCTGACCGTCCTCCCCGGCTCGAGCCCGACCGACGCCAGCTGCCGCGACAACGCCGCGTGCGGCCCCGACCAATATTGCGCGTTCGAGCCCGAGCTTTGCGGCAAAGGGCGGAAGTTGGGCAGCTGTCGTGAGAGGCCGCTGGACTGCCTGGGCGCCGCGCTCTCACCGGTCTGCGGCTGCGACGGAAAGGTCTACGACAGCGCCTGTGCAGCCTATGGGATGGGTATCGATCTCGCGGTCATGGGAGGGTGCGGCACGCGCATGCCGAGCTTTATGCCGTGCGGTAAACAATTCTGCGATGTGCGTAAAGACTACTGCGCCATCTATCTGAGCGACGTATTCGAGCTACCTACGGACTACTTCTGCCGCCCCCTACCCGCCAGTTGCTTGCCCGGCGACGGCCGAATTCCCAGTTGCGATTGCTTTCCGCCCGAGATTGCGTGTCGCAGCTTTTGCGGCGTCGCCGCGACGGACGGCTTGCCTGGCTTTCACCTCACCTGCCAAGGAGTACATCCGCCGCGGTAGCACTGTCGACGGCCAAGCGCGGCACCCGTGCGCTCGCGAGGAGCGGCTGACCTTGCAACGCCGCATGATACGGTGGCCCCCGCACACGCGCGCGCCCACCAGGGCTCGAGACCTTGAAAGGGTAGGCGCACGTTCGGCCGAGGAGACATGATGATCGTCGGCAAGGGGCAACGCTTCCTCTCACTACAGCGTCTCCGCTACTTTCGGCGCGCGGCGGGGATCCTGGGGGCGCTGCTTGTCGCGATCCAATTCGCCCGACCGGACCTGACCAATCCCCCTGTCGTCGCCGATCTCACGGCGCCGCCAGAGGTCCAGAGAGTGCTCCGGCAGTCCTGCTACGACTGCCACTCGAACGAAACGCAGGTCCCGTGGTTCGACCTCGTCGTGCCCGTCTACTGGAAGGTAGTCGAGGACGTCCGGCACGGGAGAGCGCACCTCAACTTCTCCTCGTTTGGCAGACTCTCTCCGGCCCAGCAGAAGGGCCTCCTGTACGAGTCGGTCAACCAGATCCGGCTCGGTGCCATGCCGCCTTCCGCGTACACCCTGGTCCACCCGGGCTCGGTCGTCGCCTCCGGCGATCTGGCGCTCCTCGAGCGAACTCTTCACCCCGAGGGGGAGGGGCAAGAGGTCGCCCCCGCGTTGCCCGTTCCGGCTACGCCGATGTTCCCCTCGCGCGGGGACGTTTCACCGGCCCCCAACGGTCTCGCCTTCATCCGGGGCTACGAGAACTGGCAGGCGGTCGCCGCGACGGACCGCTTCGACAACGCAACGGTGCGCGTGATCCTGGCCAACGACGTGGCGATTCGCGCTCTCGAGGACAGCCGGATCAGCCCATGGCCCGACGGCGCCAGCTTCGCCAAGGTCGCCTGGAACGTCGCTGCGGACGCGACCGGTCTCGTCCGTGCGGGGTCATTTCGCCAGGTCGAGCTCATGGTCAAGGACGCGGCAAAGTACGCGTCCACCGAGGGGTGGGGATGGGGACGGTGGCTGGGCGCAGAGCTCAAACCCTACGGCGACTCGCCGCGATTCACCGGCGAGTGCACCAGCTGCCACGCTCCCATGCACCGCAACGACTACGTGTTCACGATGCCGATCCGAAGCGCCTCGGCACGGGCCGACCTTCTGAACACGGCGGCCCTTCCGTCCGACGACTTCCCGGAGCATCCGCTCGAATGGCGGGTTGTCACTCTGTTCGTCGACAAGCGGGCGGCGACCCTTTCGATCGTGTGCGGCAACGCCCTGGCGGTCGAGCACGCTCGGGACGGCTCTCGCGACCCCTACCCTCCAGGCGCGGCTCTCGCGCGGGTCACCTGGTCCGAGCGAGAAGACCCCTACTGGTTTGGCGCTCGAATCGCCGGACGCGTCCTGTCGACCCGACGGATCACGGTCGGCGGGACGGTCGACGGACCGCCCACCTACGACTGCCAGGAGCGCAGAGACGGAGCTCCGCAGCGCACGCCGAGCCCGTCTTGCCCTCCGGATCCCGTCGGCTCGTTGCTGAGCGAAGCGACAACCCTCGTGGAGCACGGGCCCCGATGACCGAGCATGACGGGAAGTCGGTGCGGTATGACAGCGCAAGGGGAGCACAGTTTTGGCTCGCGGTCGTCGTCACCGGCGTTGGCACCGGCTTGGCCGCCATCATTCTCACGCGCCTGCTTCAAGTCGTCCAGCATTACGTATGGCCCGGTGCCGGGCTTAGCCTGCTCGACGCCGCGTCGCGCGCCTCGCCGCTCCGCCATGTGCTCGTGCTCCTCACCGCGGGTCTGTTGACCGCGTTGGCTCAGCTCGTCTTGGCCCGTCTGCAGACCGGCAACGGTATCGACATCACCGAAGCCATCGCGTTTTCGGCCGGTCGCTTGCCACCTCTCCGCACGATGGTGAGCGCCGTCGTCTCCGTGATCGACGTCGGCATGGGGGTCTCGCTCGGACGCGAAGCCGCGCCCAAACAAGCCGGCGCCGTGCTCGCGAACCTCATGTCCGATCGCGTTTCGCTCTCGGACGAAGAGCGTCGCTTGCTCGTGGCATGTGGCGCCGGTGCCGGCATGGCGGCAGCGTATGGCGTTCCCCTCGGTGGCGCGCTCTTCGCACTCGAGGTCATGCGTGGCGCGTTGGCACTACGCATGGTGTTGCCGGCGCTCTTCACCTCACTTATCGCCACGAGCGTCTCGTGGCTCGCACTGCCCGACGCGCCAACCTATCCACTGCCGTCGTACGTCAACTCGGCGAGCGTCACTTGCTGGTCGCTGCTTGCGGGCCCGATCGCAGGGATCATCGCGGTAGGTTACGTGCGCGCCATTGCGTGGGCCGACCGCAACAAGCCCGAGGGGTGGCGGCGGTTCGTGGCTCCTCCTGTCGTCCTGGGCTTGCTCGGTGTCGTCTCGATCAAGTTTCCCGAGTTGCTTGGTAACGGCAAAGACGCAGCCGAGCTCGTGTTCGCCAATAAGCTAGGCGTGTCGATGCTACTCACTCTCTTGGCCCTCAAACCGCTGGCGACGGTCTTCTGTCTCCAGAGCGGTACGCCGGGCGGTCTCTTCACGCCGTCGCTCGCGCTCGGGGCTCTGCTAGGGGCCGTGCTGGGCCACGCCTGGTCCACTCTCTTCCCCGGAGTTCCGTCGGGCCTTTTTGCCGTGGTCGGTGCCACCGCGGTCGTGGCCGCGACGACGCAGGGGCCCATTTCGGCCGTCGTGCTCATGATGGAACTTACGGGTCGCGACCGTTCGTTTATCGTGCCCCTGCTCTTGGCCGTGGCCACCGCCACGCTGGTCGCCCGGACTATCGAGATGCGGTCGATTTACGACGCGCGGTTGACCGACGAGCAGGTGATTGCGCGACGACGCGGACCGGAAGCTGTGACGAGCGGTTGAGCGGCGAGTATTGGCGATGACCCAGGTCGATGTCGCGCGCACCGCAGAGATGACGCAGTCCGAGCTGTCGCGGGTCGAAAGCCGCGGCGATCACAGGATCTCGACGCTGAGGCGCTACGTCGAGGCGCTCGGAGGAGAGCTCGAGGTGGCTGCGATCTTCGGGGGTCGTCGGGTCAAGCTGACCGAGGTGTGATTCCATCGCAAGGACTAGAATACAACGCTCGCGCTTACTCCCGTGCGCCATCCGAGGTACCCGTCGCCGCCCGCTCTAAGCTCGAGCGTCGCCATGAACGTCCTCCGGTCCAACCACTCGAGACCGACCGGCACGACACGCCGCCAACGTCCGCCTTATTCGCGCCGAAAACATACCCGGCGTCCCCCGACAACCCAAAATACAACTTCGAGAGCTCACCATAATTGTACCTGACCAGCAGATTCACCGCCGCGCGCACATGTTGGGAAGCCTCGAACCCCGTTTCGAAGAGCCCTCCCACCGCAATCTGCAGGGGGACAAGCGTCCTTGGAGCCGCAATCAAATAGTCAAGCATCGCGCCAGACCGAAGAGCCATGGTCGAATGGGATGACAGCGAATGGACGTATCCGTAACCGAGGGCTGCGATGGAGACCGAGTTGCCCGCGTAGAACGTTTCTTGCGGGTACCGCTGACGATCATCACGAGGCTCCGGGACGGGTACGAGGTCCAACGCCTCCAGCCCTGGCTTGCCGAAGAGCCCACGGATCTCGCGGCCGTGCTCGTTCTCCTTGTCGCCCTCCCACCAGGAGTAGAGGCTGTTACTTCGCGTGCAAGCCTGCCAGGAAGGTGGGCAGCTCGCCGTAGGCCTTCACACCCGTCGGCGTCCTCGACAGGGTCGACGTCATCTTCAGCGCGAATATGCCCCCGACACCGGCCCTGCCCCCGGTATGCGCGACGAATGCCCCGCGCACGTCGTTGAGAGTGCCCGGTCTCGACGCCTTCGCGCTCAGCATGAGCACTTGGTCGTCCGCGTCGATGCGCATCACGAAATGCTCTCTCCGGAACCCGCCAGTGGCCTTCGGCACCTTCGCGCCGGGCTTTCCGCCTTGGGGGCGCAACGTGATTCGACGCCCGATCGCGGTCACTTCCACGTTGAACCCTGCGCGCTTGTGCGTCGAAGGATCCCCCGTGACGAGCACGAGCGTGTACGCACCCGGCGTGAGCGTTGCCTCGTCCGCGGTCCCACGAAGCGGCGCTGGAGAGGACGCCCTCGTGTTACTCGCGACGGGCTTGGCGCCTGCCTTGACGCACACGCCCCAGAGGTCCGCCTGTTTATGGTCGGGACACACGCGTGATGCGAGCGCGGCTGGCAGCCCGCCGGCGTCGGTCGCTCCAGGACTGGCGATGGCTCCTGCATCGAGCCCGTGCGCCTCGCGGTACGCTTCCACCAGCCTCCAAGTCTCGTAGAAGTATTGCGCCCCGGTCTGGAGATTGGACACGACAGTCGCACCGCCGTCCAGCGTGGGCAGGCCATGCAGGAAGTCGGCGATCATTCCGTAGTGGGCGACGCCGGCGTCGTTATAGTCCCACGAGAAGCCATCCGTGCTGCTCTTGGGAAAATCGGGGGCGTAGTTGAACCGATGTGCCGGCGGTGGCGGCATAAGTGGCGACAAGCCGCTCGCGTCGGTGCCGAAGCCGATGCCGTCGGTTCTCCCGAGCGACGCGGCGACGTCCTGATAGAGGGCGAGCCAATCGGAGTCGCGGGTCTGCGCGCTCCCCACGCCCGCCATGCCGTGCAGACGGCCGATGCGCGCGTACTGGGCGGCAGTCAGCGCTCGCTCGGTGCCCGCGCCGCGGCGCACGGTGTTGTGGCCGCTATTGACGGGGTAGCGCTGCGCCTCGGCAATCGACAAGGCGTCGTTCACGGAAGCCTGCGACATGTGATCGACGTCGAGAATCATGCCCTGCCGCATCATCTCTTGTATCGCGGCCCTTCCAAGCTCGGTTAAACCAGGGCTGTTGACCATGCCGATGCCGGCCGGGCAGGTGGGCACGATGGGCGGGTCGTACGTGTCGCCGAGCATTCCAAGCTTGGCGACCATGGCGGCCGCAAGCTCCGCGGTCAGGATGCTAGGTGGGTCGAGATCGAGCGTCTCTGTGAGCGGGTTGCCGAGCGCGTAGCGATACGTAACATTATCGCCGGCATTGGCGCATACGAGGTTCCAGAAATGGCCCGCCTCGCGCAGGTTCGAGAGGTTAAAGATATCCTGATAGGCTGCCGTGGTCCCGAAGGGATTGTCGATGAGATGGACCGGGAAGAGGTAGCGCACGCCTTCGGCATAGAGGCGCGTGATCTCGGCCTTCACGTCGTCAATCGTCAGGCCCGGTTTGCGGTTGAAGTCGCCAATATTGTCGACCTCGAGCCCGAGGACGAGGGCGAGCTTCCCGGCGGATACGATGCGATGCAGGTCGTCCGAATTGTACGCAACCTCCATCCAATCGGCGTGCCGTGACGCCAGGTTTTTGATTTCAGCGATCTGCAAGTCTGACGACGCCTTGTCGTCGTCGGGACTATCGCCAGGACCGGCCACTGTGTCGGCCAGCGTCTCGTTATTTACAGTGAAGGCGACCATCACGCTGAGGCCGTGGTCGTGCGCCCGCTGGATCCAGTCGATGTACATGGCCTGATGCGTCACGTCGCTCCAGACTGGCCAGTCGGGGAAGCCTGGATCGCCTGACGCGCTCGAGGGAGGGTTGTTTGCCCCCAGGACAGCCTGCAGCGCGCTAATGACCAGTTGGCGGATGGCGTCCCCGCACGAGTTCTGCACTCCGAACTTGCCATCGAGGAGGTCGACCGGATCGATATCGAGCCCCCAGCTGCCGTGCGTCGACTCGTCGTGGCCTAGCGCCTGCCGGAGGCTCTTCGCGCGAACGTCTTTATTGCAGTCCGGATCCGCCGGTAGCAGCGCGCCGCCCCCAGGCGCGAAGTCGACGCCTCCGTACATCAGCTTTCCCGCGAACCCGAGGCTCGATAGCGGGTGCGCGTGCAGGTCGAAGAATCCCCTTAAGGAAGACGACGGTATGGTCGGAGGTACCGACGCTTCCGCGGGGCCCACCACCGGAGGCACGTGTGGCGTCGGAGGCACGCAACAGTAGGTTGCACTCGCAAGCGCCGCCGCGGCGATCGGCAACGCTAGCAACCATCGAGCATTCATGAGTCCCCGCCTTCCGATGAGCCGCGTTGCACCGCGACAGGTCGCCATTTCCCGCGAGACCGTTGCCTTCTAAGGCGGGGGGCCCGTGAGGGCAAGCCTCGCACGAGCCACTCGGACAAATGATTATGGGATAGATCGCGGGAAACAGGTGCCTTCAGAGTCGGCTCAGGGAGCGCGGGCGCAACGGAAACCGATGTAGTAGCCGCGGAACGTCGGGTCTTCGAAGCGGCGGTCCTCGGGGGGGCTCAGGCTCGCTGCGTCGTAGTCAAACCCAGCCCCCCGGAACACTCTGCCGGGGGAAACAGAAATGGGCCCAAGATTGGAGCAGTCCGTGCAGGGATCAACGTACGGTGCCCACCCGTCAAGGGTCCACACCATGACATCTCCAATCAGGTCCATCTGGCCCCAGAGTCCCGCGCCAAGAGTCGCCGTTCCCACGGGAGCGATGTTGGCTATCGATCCAACACCGGGATTGGGGCAGCCTCCGCCATCCGACCCGTAGTCGCAGTCGTAGATCGCGTACTGGTTCGCGGTTCCGGGCGCCGCAGAGCCCCAAGGGTACTCCCTCTGCTCGCTACCGCCCGCAGCCGCGTATTGCCATTCGGCCTCGCTCGGCAGAAACCCGCCGTCCCAGATGCAGAACGCGTACGCCTCGTACCAGTTCACGCAGTTGATCGGCAGGTTCTCGTTATTGGCCATCAAAGCAGTCCACGTCGGGACACCATTGTTGAGCGGACAGGCCAGGTTGGCGTTGGTCGGAGAAACGCTGTTGTTGTCCGATGCGACCCAGCCGGGCTCGTAGGCGCTCCCCGCGTCGTCCCCGGCGTTTGCGAGCCCCTCTCCGCCGTTCAAGTGGGTGTGCTTGCCGGAGCCCGCCTCGGGAAACCAACCGGCGGCCCAGGCGTTCACGAACTCACGGAACCTGCCGACGGTCACGTCGTACTTGTCGAGCCGAAAGGTGCTTACCGTCGCCGGGTCGGACCCTGCCGGGGGTCCGCCGTCCCCCGCATCGGCCGCGTCAACGAACGCGCCCCCGTCGTCAGGCGGGGGCGCATCGTAGGTCCGGTAATATGTCCCGCCCGTGACCTCCAGGCTCGCGCAGCAGCTCTCAGCTCCGCTCCCTCCGTCCCCACAATTGGTCAGCCCGGGACCGCCCAGCGCGCAGCTTTGCGGATTGCCGCAAGCTTCGCCGTGGCAACCGAGTCCGTCTGCCGCGTCGGCCATTACCGCGCTGGGGCCCACCCCCGCGCTCGCCTCCTCGATCTCGATCGGTGGCGAGCCGCCGTACGGTGGCGCCGCGCCGTACGGTGCAAGCGCCGTGGTGTTGCCGCAGTCCGTGGTCGCGATCCCGACACCCACCGCGCCCGCGGCAAAGAGCGCGGCACGTGACAGGTGACCGGCGAGCACTCGCGTCGCGCTACCCTCGACGCTGGCGGGTGCGCCGCAGAACGGACAGATCGGCTCGCCCCGTTTGACGTGCCTGGAGCACCCGGGACACGGCAAGAATTGAGCGCTCATGACGCACCCGCGAGACTAGGCGAAGAGCCGCAGCGCAGCTACACCGCGATGAACGCTAGGTGGGCGAGAAATGCAAGCGTTCACCCTCGATGCGCAGCTCGACCGGAGGATGGGAGACGAGTCGGTATGCGACACCTGCGGGCACATCACGGTGCGTAGTGGCGCTTGCTACACGAGCCTAAATTGCAGCAGTTCCATGGGTTGATCGTAAGGGTGACGCAGACCCCAAGCTGTCGATGCGGGATCGCCCGGCCCGCCAAGCACGGAGGCTAAGCGGGGTGGATCGATCTTGTCCGCGTGCCTGATCGATCCATCTGGGCGGCCAAGTCGAATACTCCAACGTACTGATCGCGATCGCACCCTTGGGCAAGTCCGGTACCCCGACGTGCTGATCGCGATCACACCCTCGGACAAGTCCGGTACCCCAGCGTACCGATCGCGATCACACCCTTGGCCAAGTCGAATACCCCAACGTACTGATCGCGATCATACCCTCGGCCAAGTCGGGTACCCCGACGTACTGATCGCGATCACACCCTTGGCCAAGTCGGGTACCCCGACGTGCTGATCGCGATCATACCCTTGGCCAAGTCCGGTACCCCGACGTGCTGATCGCGATCATACCCTTGGCCAGGTCCGGTACCCCGACGTGCTGATCGCGATCATACCCTTGGCCAAGTCCGGTACCCCGACGCACTGATCGCGATCATACCGTGGGATAAGTCCGGTACCCCTGCTTACAAAGTCGGGTACCCCCGTGCACAAGCTCGATCCGGCACGCGAGCAAGCTCGACCCGGCACGCGAGCAAGCTCGATCCGGCACGCGAGCAAGCTCGACCCGGCACGCGAGCAAGACGAACGCGAGCTGGCGACATGACGTGTCCGGAGGAGGCCGAACACGCACCTCTTGACGTCCGACTATCTCGATATATCTTTGAGCTATCCCAACACTATGGAGAACAGCATGAGACACATCGCCAATGAACACGGCCACGACTCCAACTTCCTCGAAGAGGATGGCGCCCCGCCCCCGTTTCTCTTCGGCGGCCGTGGAGGCGGTCGCGGTCCGGATGGCCCTCCTCCCGGAGGCCCCGGTCGCGGCGGTCGCGGGCGCGGTCGTCTGCCCTTCGGTCCGCGTGGCTTCGGTCCCGGAGGCCCCGGCGACGGTCGCGACGGTGGCCGCGGGTTCGGCCCCTTCGGCCTGGGTGGCTTCGGTTTCCGGCGGGGCCCGCGCGCACGACGCGGCGACATTCGCGCCGCCATCCTCGCGCTTCTCAAGGAGGAGCCGCGTAACGGCTACCAGATCATGCAGGAGCTCAAGCAGCGCAGCCAGGGTGTGTGGAACCCGAGCCCTGGCTCGGTCTACCCTGCGCTCCAGCTCCTCGAGGACGAGCGACTCATCGCGAATGAGGAGGGGTCCAGCGGGCGCATCTACGCGCTCACGAGTCAGGGCAAGGCGTACGTCAAGGAGCACGCCGACGAGATCGCGGCCCCCTGGGAGGCTCTCAGCAACGCCGCCGGTGACGTCTTTGTCGAGATGATGAGCCTACTCCACCAGGTCGGCGCCGCTGCCATGCAGGTGGTTCAAGCCGGCAACGCCGCGCAGGTTGCCAAGGCCAAGAAGGTCCTCGTGGCCACCCGCCGCTCGCTCTACGAGATCCTCGCTGAGGGCTCGTCGGAGGACTCATGAGCCAGGTGACTCCCGTCACGATCATTGGCGCCGGCCTTGGCGGGCTGACTCTCGCTCGCGTTCTGCACGTCCACGGCATCGCCGCCACCGTCTTCGAGGCCGATGCGTCGGCGGCTGCGCGCGCGCAGGGCGGAATGCTCGACATCCATGACTGCGACGGACAGCTCGCACTCAAGGCGGCGGGCCTTTTCGACGAGTTTCGCCGGATCGTCCATGAAGGTGGCGAGGCCTCGCGGGTGCTCGACCAGCACGGGATGGTCCTTCTCGACGAGCGCGACGACGGCACCGGCGGTCGCCCCGAGGTGCATCGCGGTGAACTGCGGCGCCTCCTGCTCGACTCGCTGCCCGACGGCACCGTCCAGTGGGGACGCAAGGTCACGGTTATCCGCCCGCTCGGCGACGGCAAGCACGAGGTGACGTTCGCGGACGGGTCGACCGTGACCACCAGCCTACTGGTCGGCGCGGACGGCGCCTGGTCGAGGATCCGGCCGCTGCTGTCCGACGCGAAGCCCGAGTACGTCGGCACCTCGTTCGTCGAGACCTACCAGCTCGACGCCGACGAGCGCCATCCAGCCAGCGCAAAGGCCGTGGGAGGTGGGGCCCTCTTCGCTCTCGCGCCCGGCAAGGGCATCATGGCTCACCGGGAACCCGACGGCGTCCTACACACCTACGTCGCGCTCATCAAGCCGCAGGAGTGGCTCGCCAGCATCGACTTCGCGGACCCGAAAACCGCGAAGGCTCGAGTCGCCGCGGAGTTCGACGGATGGGCGCCCGAGCTCACCGCGCTGATCACCGACGGCGAGACGGCCCCGGTCCCCCGACCGATCCATGCGCTCCCGACGGGACATCGGTGGGAGCGCGTGCCCGGCGTGACTTTGCTCGGTGACGCCGCGCACCTGATGACGCCGAACGGCGATGGCGCCAACCTCGCGATGTACGATGGCGCCGAGCTCGGCCAGGCCGTCGCTGCGCACCGAGACAACCTCGAGGTTGCCCTCGCCGAGTACGAGGAGAGCATGTTCACCCGGAGCGCGAACGCCGCCGCCGAGTCCGCGAGGCTCAACAAGCTTCTCTTGGACGACACCGCCCCGCAGGGACTGATCGACTTCTTCGCCGGCGCCTCCACGCGGGCGCAGTCTTGATGCAGCATTCGAGTCGCGAGGACACCTTGGTCTACGACGTGATCATCGCAGGGGCTGGCCCGGTCGGACTGTTCCTGGCCTGCGAGCTGCGGCTCGCGAAGCTCTCCGTACTGGTACTTGAGCGGTTGGAAGACCCGCGCTCACCCCTGAAGCGGCTCCCGTTTGGAATGCGAGGACTCTGGGGCCCGAGCATCGAAGCTTTCTACCGGCGCGGGCTTCTGGAACAGATTGCGGCCGAATCGCGTCCCGCGGGTGCGCCCGGCCAGTCGAGCCAGCCGACACCGGGGGCCGCGCCTCGCGGGCCGGCCGGCCACTTCGCGGGCATCCAGTTCGACCACAGCCACATCGACGTGGCGCGGTGGACGTACCGATTGCCAGGCCCCTCCTCCATCCAGCTCGGGTGCGCGATGGAGCCCCTCGAGCGCGTGCTCTCCGCTCACGCGATCTCCGTCGGCGTCGAGATCCAACGCGGCCACGGCGTCGACGGTTTCGAATCCTCGAACGACGAAGTTACTGTCCATTCTGGCCAGCAGCGCTTTCGCGCGCGATTTCTCGTGGGTTGCGATGGCGGCCGCAGCACCGTCCGCAAGCAAGGTGGATTCGAGTTCGTCGGCACCGATCCCGAGTTCACGGGATACTCGGTCCACGTCGACATTGCCGACCCGGAGAAGCTCCGCATGGGCCGGCAAACGACACCGACTGGCAATTATACGCAGGCGCAGCCAGGGTTTCTCGCGTTTGCCGACTTCGATGGAGGCGCTTCCCATCGCGCAGAGCCCGTCACGTGCGAGCACGTGCAAGCGGTGCTGCGGCGCGTGTCCAACACGGACGTGACCCTCACTGCGTTGCACCTCGTTTCGACATGGACCGACCGCTCGCACCAAGCAACGACCTACCGCAAGGGACGCGTGCTCTTGGCGGGCGACGCCGCGCACATTCATTCACCGCTGGGCGGACAAGGCTTGAACCTCGGGGTCGGAGACGCCATGAACCTCGGGTGGAAGCTCGCTGCGACCCTGCGGGGGGATGCACCCGATGGCTTGCTCGACAGCTACACCGCGGAGCGGCATCCGATCGGAGCACGCATCCTCGACTGGACACGGGCCCAGGTTGCGCTGATGCGACCGAGCTCTCGCCCGCTCCAAGCCGTCGTCCGCGACCTGAGCGACACGCGCGACGGCGCGACTTACTTCGCGGAGCGTATCTGGGGCGTCTCCCTCCGCTACGATCTCGGCGATGAGCAGCCGCTCGTGGGTCGCAGCTGCCCGGACTTCGAGCTCGAGGACGGAACGAGGCTCGGCACATGGCTCCGAGACGGAAACGGTTTGCTGTTGGACTTCGGCCGCGAGCCGTCGCTAAAGGCGCTCGACGGCCTTTGGGGCGACCCGATCCGGTACGTGGCGTGCGACGCCAAGGATCGCCTTGGCCTCCGCGCGGTGCTCGTGCGTCCGGATGGGGTCGTTGCATGGGCGAGCGATACGACTCCCAGCCCCGAAGAGGTCGTACGAGCCGCGGCGAGATGGTTTGCAAGCCGGGAAACACCACGCCATCGGTAGTGCGGCAACGGGCACGAGCATACTCTACGGCCCGTCGTCTGATGGGTGCTTTGCCGCGGGCATTACTCGTCCGGAATCACGGCGGCCCCGTAGAGTATGCCGAACGCCATGGGCACGTCGGCGGTGGGCGACGAATCGGTCGGCACTGTGGTCGCGCTCGCGTCTCCCGCGTCGGGCGCCGCGTCAGTGGGGCCGTCGTTCGCGCTCGCGTCCTCAGTTTCGATCGGGACGGGGGAGCCTCCGTACGCCGACACGCTGCAAGCCGTGGCCGTGATCGAAGTGGCGCCCATCGCGCCCGCGGCGAAGAGCGCAGCTCGTGACAAACGGCCGGCGAGCGCTCGCGTCGGGCCGATCTCTGCGCTCGCGGTCGCGCCGCAGAACGGACAGATCGGCTCGCCCCGTTTGACGTGACGAGAGCACCCGGGACACGGCCAGAATTGGACGCTCATGACGCGCTGTCGAGACTACGACGAAATTGCCGCCGCGTAAGGGCCCTAATTCCAACCTGCCCGTTTCCTGGCGCCCAGCCCGTGGACTCCGGTGCGGACTAGGAGACGCCGGCCCCGAAGAGCCGATGACCTCGATGTCGGCGAGGCCGCCGCCCGATCGCTACTTGCCAGTGCGCTCGCGGTGCTTGCACCCCGGCCAGCAGCAGGGACGACGCTGGCCTTCCTCAAGCTCCTCCTTGGTTCGGCGAATGCGGCGTTCTCGGGTCATCTGTTGTTTGGCATCCTCAACCCAGCAGATGAACTCGTTGCGGGCCAGAGGCATGATGTCCTTCCAGGCCGCGAGCGCCGCAGGGTTGGCGACCAGCGCTCTGCGCAGGTCTTCAGGAAGTTTGTGCACCACCCCGCCGGGCACCCGCTCGCCGCTCACAAGACCATGTTAGCGGGCATCCTGACCGCGAGGGGGGCCCGACGCATAGAAGCGACCTCAGGCTGGCGGCTTCGCAGCAGGGCCACCACGTCTGCGCTCATGGACGCTTCAGCAACCTCAAATAGAACGCCGCGAAGACCAGGACGATTCCGACGTTCACCATCAGCCGCTCCCAGAACCGGTTCCTGAAGAACAGGACGTCCACGCCGACCACAACGGCTACCAGCGCGAGCACGTAGAGCACGAGGGCTGCCTGTCTTCCCATCCTTCCCTTGTACTACGTGCGGGCCGCCTCTGCGTCCTGAGCAACTCCCGGACGAGCTCGGCGCACCGCTCGCGATGGGCGCGGAATTCTCTCCGGACCGCGGTACGGTAACGGCAATCCGAGCACGAGGAGCACGCCACGATGAAGCCGAAGAATACAATCTGCCTCTGGTTCGACAGGGACGCTCTCGAGGCGGCGCGCCTCTACGCCGCTACCTTCCCGAACAGTGAAGTGACCGCCATTCACAAGGCGCCTGGCGACTTCCCGGGCGGCAAGGAAGGCGACGTCCTCACGGTGGAGTTCACCGTGTTGGGTATTGCCTGCCTCGGTCTCAACGGCGGCCCGCAGATCAAGCCCAGCGAGGCGTTCTCCTTCCAAATCGCCACGGACAATCAGGAAGAAACCGACCGCTACTGGAGCGCGATCGTCGACAATGGCGGAATGGAGAGTCAATGTGGCTGGTGCAAGGACCGCTGGGGCCTGTCCTGGCAAATCACCCCGCGTACCCTCACCGATGCCCTTGCCGCCGGGGGCGCCGAGGCAAAGCGCGCCTTCTCGGCCATGATGTCGATGAAGAAGATCGACATCGCCACCATCGAGGCAGCACGCCGGGGGGATGGATGACATCCCGGGCGCGACCGGACGCAACGGTCACCCTCGTGGACGAGCCCTCCAGGAGTTCTCGGTGGCCGAGGGCGTCCGCTTCATGACGCCGGGCGAGCTCGCTCGCCTTGGGCAACCGTACGAGCGTGTCGTGATCCTCCGCGGCGGCAAGACCGCGCTCGATGCATGCGTTTGGCTCCTCGAGCGGGGCGTCCAGAGACGCGCGGTAGCGCGGACGGGTGTTCGGCTACTGGCCGGGTGACGCATCGGAGTGGGCGTCCGTCGGAGCGTCGGTCACGGTCTCGAAGTCTCCCGCATCGATACCGCCATCGACGCAGGCCGTGCTCGGGTTATTGACCGTAAATGTGGCCTGGGTTGGCGCGGTGACCAGGTTGCAGCAGTCTGACGGGTCGGCGGGCGGCGTCGTGAACGTCACATCGGTCGAATACGCGAAGCCCGTAGCGAATGTCAGCTCGACATGGCAGACACCGGGGCTCGGGCTGGATACGTCGACAAATTGCCCGCCCACGGAGTAGTAGCCGCCCGAGTCTGTCGCGCACGCCCCCGAGAGCGCAACGTTCGTGAGGTTCGTGGCGCTGCAGGACAGGTTCAACGTCGCGGCGAGGTATGGAATCGAACAGCTACCGGTGCAGCCGTGGACGGCGGGCGCGTCGGTGCCGCATCCCACGGATACGATCGCCCCGGCCGCGACGAGCGTTATGGCCAGCCTAGGGTGAACGGGGGCATTCATCGGTCGTGGCATAAGGCATGTGACATGCCACCTGACTCTGCTGAGGAATCCCGCAGACCGAGCCGGCGCGTGTGCCATGGTGAGCCACCGCCTGATCGAGCCGTCGCGGGAGGCTGACCCCTCGGTGACCTGCGGAGAAACGACCAGCATCAACGTGGCCGACTGCACCTCGCCCGACGAGCCGACGACCTCGATGCTGGCGAGGGCCAAGGGCGCAGGTCATGGGGCGTGTCACTGTGGAGCACACGTCGAAACTCCAGCGCCGACGATCACCTGTGGACTCGTTGCGACCTGGACGATTGATCCGTCACTCGGTCGGAAGCGCGTCACGATCGTCTCACCAAAGGGAGCCGTGAACGTGTAGAAATCGCCGCCCCAGACGGCGAATGCGTACCCGCTTCCCTGGGTTACCCCCGGGAGCATCGATTGCGCCGTCACGTCCGCGTTGGTCTTGTTGATCTGTCCGATCGCAGAACCAGATCCGACCGCGTAGAACGCGAACAGATCGCCCGCGCCCGTTCCAGTCAGCTCGGGTGTTTCGACGGGCGGGTTGAATTTGCCGACCACCTCCAACGAGAACGTCGTTGTGTCGATCGAGGCCAGAGTCGATTCGGGGCCATCCCCAAATGCGCTGGCCACGTAAAGCGTCTCCGTGCCACCGTCGCCGTTACCAGAGAATCCCATGCCAAACGAGAGGGTGAACCCTCCTTGTCCCGCCACGAACGGGGTCGGCTGACACTCGGCCGTGGCGGTGTTTACGCGAAAAAGCTCCCCCGAGAGAAAGCCCACGTAGGCGGTCCCGCTATGGTCGACGGCCATCGAATTGGGGCGCGAGCTCGTTGGGCAGGCAATCGGACCGATCGTGGCGAACGTCGCCGTTGGCGGATAAAAGCTCACCAACGTCGAGTCGTTGCTGAGAAGGTAGACGAGCGTGGCGCCGGAGTCGGGGCAGTCGCCCGCGATCACGAGTGGGCTCACCTGGACCGGCGGACCGTCTTCGTCGGACGAGGAGTCCTCCACGAAAGACGTCTCGGGCGCCGCCTCTTCGACGGCCGCGTCCTCGAGCGCGCCATCATCGAGCGACGCCCCCTCGTCGTCCGACAGGCCAGTGCGGGCACCGCAACCGACCGGACCCCCGCAAACGGCTACCGCTAAAGGAACGAATGCAAGGGCGAATCGTCGACAGCCAGCGACGAACGGACCGTTCATCGTCAACGGTGCCACCAACGAGAAGCTCATCATCTCCAAGGTAGTCACGCCGCCCTCCGCGAACTGCTCACGTTCTCGTCGCAGCCCCGGTTGGCCCGACGGGGTCAGACGTCTCCCCCTTGGTCGTAGCCCGAAGTGGCGTGAACGCTCGCCGCGCCCTCCCCGCACCTCGAGCAGGAGCCGAGCGGCGCGCGAGGATCGGTCGCGTTCTCGCGGTACCAACCGGCTGCGTCGTCGAGGTCGTGCTCAGCGGCAGCGCGGATCAATCGAGTTTCTGGCCACCACAACCCTACGGCCTACGGGACATGGATCAGCCGGCGCTCTCTCGATCGGCCGATGTTCGCTACACTTCATCTGCAGGCGAACCCATGAGCCGCCAAGTTCAGCAACGATTGGCCCAGAGCTACGCGCTGGATCGCCTTTGGAGTGAGACGATGGGACTTTCGCCGGGCGACACGAAGCAGCAGCCCCTTCGGACGGTTGTGACCGTTCTCGAAGCGTCCGGAACGCCCTATGCGCTCATCGGGGGGGTGGCCATGCAGATGCTTTCAAAGGAGCCGCGCACCACGCTGGACATCGACCTCGCCGTGAGAACGTTCGCAGAGATCCCACGCCGGAACCTCGAGAAAGCAGGCTTTGTCCATGAGGGACGCCACGCGCACAGCGACAATTGGCGCGCACCGGGCGACGGGCCACGTTCGCACCGGGTGGCCGTTCAGTTCTCGGCGCAGGACGTCGGCATCGATGCCGCCGTATCTCGCGCCCGTCTCATCGACGCAGGTGGCTTCGAGCTCCGACTCGCGAGGCCCGCAGACATGCTGGTGCTCAAGCTGGCCGCTGCTGAAGAACCGAGACGGCGGCCAATTAAGAGGCGCCAAGACCTACTCGACATCGTGACGCTCGCGGAACAATACCCCAAGGCGGCGGCGCAGCTGGCCGATCTGCAGGAGCGCCTGGACCGCCTCACGAAGAACTTGTTGACGCTTTCGCGAGCCCGCGGGCCGCAGCGCCAAAAAAGTTAGCCGTCATTCGGGTGCGACGGCGCTGGTGAACGAGAAGCTCATCATCTCCAAGGTAGTCACGCCGACCTCCGCGAACTGCTCACGTTCTCGTCCCAGCCCCGGTTGGATCGACGGGGCCCGCAGGGCAGACGTCTCCCCCTTGGTCGTAGCCGAGTGATCCGTACCCGGCTTTGGTCGCGTTCACCGTGGCAATCGGCGCGGACCGCCGCCACACCTTGGAGTGCGGACGGGCCTCACTCGTCCGGAGAGAAGATGGACCCGTATGACGCCGCCATCATCGGAACGTCCAGGGCGCTCGACGAATCGGTCGGCCCCGTGGCTGCACTCGCGTCGCCTGCGTCCGGCGCCGCCTCAGCGGGAACATTGCTTGCGCTCGAGTCCTCGATCGGCGCCGGGAACCCTCCGTACGGCGGAGTGAACACCGGGGAGGAGCTGGCGCAATCCGTGGTCGCGACCGCAGCGCCCATCGCACCCGCGGCGAAGAGGGCTGCGCGTGACAAGCGCCCGGCGATCGTTCGAGTCGGCCCCATCTCGACACTCGCGCTGCAGAAGGGACAAATCGCGTCGCCTCGTTTGACGTGACGAGAGCACCGGGGACATGGCCAGAATTGGAAGCTCATTGCTCTCCCTCCGCCGTCGCTTGTACGGAGCGGAAGCTCGCGAAAGAATACCGGAGAGAAACGGCGATGCCCACCAAAGAGCGCATGAAGGAGCTCATTCGTGAAGCTAGGGCCGGACGACTCCAACCTCCCGTCCCAAGCATCCGTGTGCCCGGCGACAAGGCCGAGGAGCCGAGTTGCTCGCGCTCGATTGCCTGCAATGGGTCGCTCTGGCTCGGGCCCACTATAGGCGATCGAATGATGCTGCGGTCTCACGAGCTCTGGACGCGATCCGTACTCTCGTCTCGAAAGGGCGCTTGATCGTTCCCTTGCACTTCATCAATGCGCTCGAGGCCATGCAACGCGAAGATCCCGCATCGCGCGATCGCCTAGTGCGTTTCATGGTTGAACTCTCCGGAAACTGGGTCTTTCGGCCTTCCCCAGAGATCGCGGAGGCTGAGACCCGCTCGGCAGTCCTCCGCTTTCATCCGCAGCCCACCCGCTACGCATCCGAAATTCGCCCGGACATATTGGAGAAGGTCGGCCTGCGGGAGGCCGTCGATCGTTGGCAACATTCATCGGAGGCCACGATTGAGGCTCTGGTCGAAGGGATTCGCAGCGACTCGATGGTTGCTGAGGGGCGGGGCGTAGAGGAGAAAGGGGCGAAACGGGTGCAGGCGTCCCGTGACAGTGATGCTGCGCTTCCTCGACGCGACCGGATTCGACTCGAGCTGTCGAACCAGTGGGATGGTCGCGCCGGAGAACGCGTTCGGGAAGTGCTTCGTGAGTTCTCTCTCGATCACTCGCTCTCCTTCCGCAGCGCCTTGACGTGGTCTTGCAACGCAGCCACCTCGCGCTCGATCGTCGCCCGCAGCTTCTCCGCGCCCGCACCAATCTTTTCACCCCGCCGCTTTACCAGACGCGCACTGTGGATGATGTCGTCGACGATTCGGATCTGCTCCGCGATAGACTCGATGCTCTGATCGATTCGATCGAAGCTGGCCTCCGCCGCCGAGTTGGCGACGTTCTCCCGAACGCACAGGGCACGCGCAACCGACACGGCCATCCGTAGGGCAAGGTCGCTCGCGACGTCGTCGGAGTCCCAGACGACCAGTAGATCGTTGCCCACACGCCGGAGGGCCGACATGCCTTCGGGAGCAAACGCACGGCTGATGACGACGAGCCCAATCTGCGCGTCCCGATTCTTCCGAGCTCGCGCGATCTCGTCGATGGCCTCGCGTTCGGTGTAGCCCTTTTTCGCTTTGGCCTCGCATACGATGCGAGTCTCCGGAGCGCCGCTCTCTGCGCCGAGCGTGAGCACGTGGTCGCCCGTCTTGCGATCCAACTGTCCCTTGGTCGTGCCAACTGCCTCGTAGAGATCGCCGTAGCCCTGGGCTTCGTGACGGAGAAATTCCCCGACGGCAGCTTCGAAGGTGTTGCCATGCGCGGGGCTTCGGACGGCCTCCTCGCGTCGTGTCTTGAACGTCTCGAGAGTGGAGCGCACCTCCGTCTGGAAGTTGACGTTGGCCGCCTTGTGCTGATCGAGCACATCGAGGACCTCGCGCTTCAACCGGGCCAGGGGAGATGCCTCGTCATCGAGCGTCAGGCTGGTCTCGACCGCCTCGCTGGTCTTCGTGAGCAGCGAGGACAGACGCTGCAACGCCGAGCCCTCGTGATCGAGAGAGAACTCCTCTGCGATCGTCTCCTGGGCGCGCTCGACGCGAGCAACGAGACGAGAGAGAGCGCCGTCCTCGTTGTCGAGTGAGAACTCGTGCGCGACTTTGCCGACGTCCTCGGCGAGCTCGCTACGAAGCTTGCCGTTGGAGGTCGTGACCTCCGCGAGCAGACGCGAGAGCGCGGACTCCTTGCGGTCGAGGGAGAACTGATTGAGCACCTCGTCGCGCTGCCCGTCGAGCGCCCTCTTGAACGTCATCGTCATCGCGGCGAGGAGGCCGTCGCTCTGGGTCGGCGAGAGCAGCTTGAACAATGGGCTCGTCTCTCCGACATGCGCGGCGAGCGTCTGCGCGATGACCGATTGGTCCCCGGCCAGGTGCTCGCCAAGGATTCTCTCGAGGTCCCCGTTGGGTTTGGTGAGCTGCTCGATGCGTTGCGGCAGCGCGCCCGAGGTCGGGTCCAGGTATTGCTGCATCGTCTTTGCGAGCGCGCTCGAGAGCTCCGAGGTGCGCTCGTGGAGCACTGCACCGACGGAGGACAAGAGCTGGTCGCCCTCGCGGCGGATGACGTCCGCATCGAGCGAGCCACTGGCCTGCCGGAGAGCGAGCACTCCGAGGCGCAGGGCCTGGGTCGCAAACGCCTCGCGAGCCGCCCCGTCATCGCGCCTTTCGAGCTCGTTCAAGACTTCGGGATCGGAGACGAGAAGGCTGATTCGGAGTGAGCGGGTGGGAAGGGAGATGACGTTGTTCATGGGCGTTTCCTTTGCTGCTTCCCACCATGCGACCCCCCGAGTGCCGAAACGGCCGCCCACTTAGGCACGACTGCTCAGCCGTCTAGGAGGTAAGCTCCCGCCCCGTGGGGCAGCGCAGCAATACCGAGACCATCATCGCGATACTAAAGGCCTTCTTGGACCAGCGAACCTGGAAGCAGGCCGACCTCGCCCGCCAGGTCGGCGTGGCGCCCGCGACGATCCACAAGCGTCTCGTCGAGCTCTCCTCAAACGGGGTTCCGCTCGAAAGCCAAAAGGACCACCCGCACGTCTTCTGGAGCGTCCCGAAGAGCTGGTACCCGGGTGGCGTGCTGCTGACGGGCGAGCAGATGGCGCAGGTGCTTCGCCAGCTTTCGCATCTCCCCAAGAGCAAAGCTCGCAACCTCCTCATCGAGAGTCTTCTCAAGTATCTGCCCCGCCCGCGCGCGATGGCGGCGGTCATTCCGGCAGAGACCACGGAGCGAGAAGAGCAGTATCTGCCCGTCATCGAAGACTCGGCCAGCCAGAAGGTCGCGCTTCAATTCCGCTACTTCACCGCCAACCGCGGCACGGAGGGGACGCGGCACGCCTCCGTGCATCGCATCGTGCTCGGCCCCCCTGCCCGCTTCGTGGCCACGTGCCATCGGAGCGGGGACCTCAAGTGGTTCCGTGTGGAGAGCGTCTCGGACGCGAAGCTCGACTCCCGTGAGACGTTTCGCGAAGCCGACCCCAAAGACGTCGATGCGCACTTGCGCGCTAGCCTCGATGGCTTTCACGAGGGCGGTGCTCCCGCAAAGCACATGTTTTTCGTATCCGCTCCCGACGCCCGATGGGTGGCTCGCAACCTGATGGAAGGGATGGCGTTCGAGGACGTGCCAGGCGGTATCCGGGTGACCCTCGAGACGTCGGCGCTCAAACGCCTTGCGCGCTACGTCGTCGGGCTCGGGGGTTCGGCCAAGGCGCTCACCCCCGCGCTCGAGGCGGAGGTGGTCATGCTCGCGAAGGGGGCGCTCGAGGCGAACGCGTCCAAGTAGACATCGCCGCTGCGCACGCGCGCAGCCGTGTCCAACCGAGTCAGCGTTTCGCGCGGTGGGGGCGAATATCTGAGAGCCTGGGCAGAGCGCCCAGAAAGAGACTCCGATGCAAAAGCGAGACGGTCGACTCATCTTCTCTCCCAGTGACATCCATCGGTTCTTCGAGAGCCCCTTCGCGTCGTGGATGGATCGCTTTTACCTGGAGCGGTCCAAGAGCCTGACCCCAGATGCCAAAGACCAGGGGGCACAGCTTCTGGCCGACGAGGGCATGGCCCACGAGCGCCGTCATCTCGCGGCGCTGCGAGCGGCAGGCAAAGACGTGTGGGAGCTGCCCACAGACCTGGGCTCGTTCGAGGACCACCACCGGGCCACGGTCGACGCAATGCGCGCGGGGCGCACGGTCATCTACCAGGGCGCCCTTCGGTACGAGAGCTTCGAGGGTTACTCCGACTTTCTCTACCGCGTGGACGCCCCTTCGGATCTAGGCGCCTTCCGCTACGAGGTCGTGGACACCAAGCTCGCGCGCAAGGCCAAGCCCTACTTTCTGCTGCAGCTCTGCGCGTACGCCAAGATGCTGGAGGCCATCCAGGGGGTGCGGCCCGCGAAGGTCCACATCGTCCACGGCGACGGCGTCGAGATGCCCTTTCGAACCGACGACTACTATTTCTACTTCGCGTCTCTCGAGCGCGACTTTCTCGAGACTCACCGCACCTTCGATCCCGAATCCCGACCGATTCCCGAGGCGCGTGCGGATCACGGTCGGTGGGCCAGTCACGCGGAACAGATCCTCGAAGAGATGGACCATCTCTGCCGCGTGGCGGGGATCACGTCGCACCAGATGCGGCGCCTGGCGGACGCGGGGGTCACCACGCTCTCGGCGCTCGCGCGAAGCACGGCCCAGCGTGTCCCGAAAATGGACGATGCCGTATTCCACCGTTTGCGCAGGCAGGCGTTTCTCCAGCTCGAGTCCAAGGGGCGAGCGACGCCTCTCTACGAGCTTGTCGCCACCGACGGAGAGAGCCCGCGCACGGGTCTCCAGCTGCTGCCGCCCGCGTCGCCGATGGATGTCTATTTCGACATGGAGGGCTATCCGCTTTGCGAGGGCGGCCTCGAGTACCTCTTCGGAGCGACGCACCTCGAGAGCGGAGCTCGCAACTTCACCGACTTCTGGGCCCACGACCGCGCGGCCGAGAAGCTTGCGTTCGAACGGTTCATCGACTGGGTCTACGCGCGTTTCAAGGCCGACCCGTCGATGCACGTCTTTCACTATGCCGCGTACGAGGTCTCGACCCTCCGGCGCCTGATGGGCTCGCACGCGACCCGTGAGAAGGAGATCGACGTGCTCCTGCGCGCGGAGGTCTTCGTCGACCTTTACCGCATCGTGAAGCAGGCGGTTCGCGTGGGCGAGCCGAGCTACTCGCTCAAGTCGGTCGAGCACCTGTATCGCGTGGCGCGCTCGGGCGACGTTGCCACCGCGTCGCAATCCGTCGTCCAGTACGCCCGGTGGCTCGAAAGGCCCGATGGCCACGGGTGGGAGGCCTCGCCGATCCTCGCGAGCATTCGCGACTACAACCGGGAGGATTGCGAGTCGACGCTGGAGCTGAGGTCATGGCTGGCCGCGCGGCAAGCGGAGGCCAAGATTGCGTACGTCCCTCCTGCCAAGAAGGACCGGGGTGAAGAAAAGAAAGTCGACCCCGCGCGTGATGCCGCCGAGGCGCTGGCTCGTCGACTGGTCAGCTCCATCCCGCCCGACCGCTCCGGCGACTCCGAGCGCTGGCGCATCCAGGAGCTGCTCGGCCATCTCGTGGAGTTTCACCGACGCGACGCCAAGCCGGTGTGGTGGGCCATGTTCGACAGGCAGGCGCAGACCCATGAGGCGCTCGCGGAGGATCCCGATTGCCTCGGATCGTGCGTCCGCGCGTCCACGCCGAAGGTCGCGGTAGAGCGGTCGTTTGCCTACGAGTATCGATTCAACACGGATCAGGACACGAAGCTTCACGACGGCAGCTCCTGCTACATCGCCGAAGACTTGAGTGACACGGAGATCGTGAGGCTCGACGCCCAGTCCGGCCTCGTTCAGATCAAGCTCGGAAAGGTGCGTGGCGAGCCGCCGCCGGTCATTTCACTTATCCCGAACGAGTACGTCGGCGCCAAAGTGATCGAAGAATCGATCCAGCGTGTCGCCGTGGCATGGGAACGTACGGGCAGGCTCGCGCCTTCGCTCGACACATTCCTGAGGAGGACGCCTCCTCGCGTGGTGGGCGTCGAGGCGGGCGCTCGGCTTCTGGGTGGTGAAGAGGCCACAGAGGCGTCGATCACGGCCCTCATCGCAGGCTTGGACAAGAGCGCGCTCGCCGTGCAGGGGCCCCCCGGTGCGGGCAAGACGCGCGTGGCCTCCGCGGCGATCACGGAGCTCGTGGAGCGTGGCCATCGCATCGGGATCGCGTCCAACAGTCACAAGGCCATCAACAAGCTCATCGACGAGGTGCAAAAGCGGGCCGCCGGACGTGGCCTCGCGCCTCGAGTGACCAAGATCAAACGAGACCTGGACGACGAGCTCATTGCGCAGGGCAAAGCCACGGGACGGAAAAGCATGAAGGACGTCGTCTTCGCGGGCTCCGACAGCCCGCAGATTGTCGGCGGCACGGCCTGGGCATTCAGCGATCCATCCGCGGTCGATCAATTCGACTACCTCTTCGTCGACGAGGCGGGGCAGGTCTCGGTCGCCAACCTCGTCGGCATGTCTCCATGCGCCAAGAATCTCGTCTTGCTTGGCGACCAGATGCAGCTCGGGCAGCCCATTTTAGGCTCGCACCCGGGCGAGAGTGGCCAATCGGCGCTCGAATATCTGCTGCAGGATCACCGCACCATTCCCGAGCACTTGGGGATCTTTCTCGCGACGACGTGGCGCCTGCACCCGGACATTTGCCGATTCATCTCCGGCGCGGTCTACGAAGACAAGCTCCATGCGCAGCCGGGCACGAAGGGGCGGACCGTCAAGATTGCCGGCAGCGCCGCACGGCAAATCGCGAAGGAGCACGGAATCGTGTTCGTCCCGGTTTCGCATGAGGGCAATGCCCAGGCGAGCGCCGAAGAAGTGGCCGAGATCGAGAGAGTGCTCGAAGAGCTCCGCGGGCGCGAGATCACAGGGACCGAAAGCGACCGCCCGCGAACGCTCGGGAAGGGCGACGTCCTGGTCGTGGCGCCCTACAACATGCAGGTGCGGGCTCTACGCGCGGCGCTCGGCGGTGGCGATGAGCCTCTCGAGATTGGCTCGGTGGACAAGTTTCAGGGGCAGGAGGCGCCTGTGGTCATTGTCTCGATGTGTTCGAGCTCCGGCGATAGCTCGCCGCGTGGTCTCGAGTTTCTGCTCGATGCGAATCGGTTGAACGTGGCTCTTTCGCGCGCGCAGAGCTTGGCGATTGTCGTGGGATCACCGGAGATCGCGCGCACTCGCGTGGGGTCTGTCGCGCAGATGAAATTGGTGAATTTGTTTTGTCGGATTGTGCAAGAGGGGGGATGACCCCGCGCGCCACGCCGCTGCGCAACGGGTAGCCTTGGTCTACGGAACCCAGCCGCCGAGCTCGAGCCCCGCGCCAATCGAAGTCTCGCGGTTCGAAACCGTTTGAATCCCTGGGAAAGGAGACGAGACGCGGCGCGAGAGGTCGGTGTTCATACTGGGGCCGAAGCCGACGAAGAAGTGCTCTACGGGGTGAACGAGGAGCGGGACAAACACGCCGGTAAATATCCCGCGCGTATCCCTCTCGTTCTGCGGCCCGGCGGCCTGGCTCGCGAGCACGCTGGACTCGGCCCCAATGCTCACAACGGGGTAAACGGAGACCCTTTCTCCGACGGGGAAGCTGATGCCCAATCTAAGGGTAAGCCAGCTACCAGAAATAGCGTTCGGGGCCGCACTGCCGGTCGCGTTGTCGACTAGTGAGTAGGTCGAGGATGAAATCCCCGCGCCGCTGCCGAGCGAGACATGGTCGAAGACGAAATAGTCGACGGCTCCGCCTACATTCACGTCGGTCGACCCGGAGCTCGTCAACGCGTAGCTCGTCGTCAAAAACGACCCGACGAGCGCGTTGGTAAAAACGACCTGACCTCGCCTGCCAAAACCCCATCGAGCCACCGCCTGCTGCTCGCTCGCAGCGGCCCCCCCGTTCATCCCGCTGGCCTCGACCTGCAGCGAGCCGCCCCAATACCCACCCAAAACGAACCCCGCGCCGAGGGAGGTGCGCAGTCCACCGGCGTCAAGAGGGTGCACGGCAACGCCGATCGCGGTGACGTTGCCAAAGTCTTGAAAAAACTCGGGCCCGAATCCCATGAAAAAGTGTGACACCGGGTGAATCAGCAGCGGCGCGTAGACGTCCAGGTACGCACCCTGCTGCAACGTGGATGGGTAACCGGTGGGGCTCGAGGTGGAGATCGACGTACCCGAGACGAGCTGGTCGTCTCGTCGCAGCGACTCGTAGCCGAATGCCACGCGTGGATAAAAGGAGAAGAAGCGCCAGAAGGGAAGGTTCACTCCGATGCGGCCGCCGATGCGCGCTTCTTGCGTCTTCGTGCTCACCAGGCTCCCGTCGGCTCCATAGCCCTGGTTGGTGCCAACGGAGACATACGTGTCGAGGCCAATCGAAATGTTTCGAACGACGAAGTAGTCCAGTTGCGGGGAGGCAACCACGCCAAAGCTCGATGCCGCGCTCGAATCCCACGAAGTCGACGATAGGCTCATCTTCGAGCCCCCAAGGAGGGTGAACTGACCGACGTCGCCAAACCTTGGAGCCATGGTTGCGACGCGTCCGAGCGCGAGAGTCGGCGAGCTCTCGACCGCCGCTGGCCCCGGCTCGACCGATTCTGCCGCGGGTGCGGAAGGAGGCGACGGTTCCTGCGCGTACGCCCCGCCGGAAACCAGGACGACACTCAGGCACGCCCGCCCGCAGCAGGTGTTGGTCAGGGGATCCCCATCGCGAGACGCAGCTAACACGATGCGACCTAGGCAAGAACAGCACGTTGCAACGTGCTTGCCCCGCACGGACCTCGTAGGGAATCCCTCTTTCCACTTGGAGCAGAGCTCTCGGCCGGCGGAGCGGCTGTCGCCAACGTAGCGCTCTACCCTCAGAATCCGATGCGGTATCTCACACCCACTCGAGCCTTTTGAGGTCTTCGATGAGCCCGGGCCCCTTTGGCTCCCAGCCGAGCGCGCGCTTCGTTTTCGTGCTCGAGGCGCGGAGGTCGCGGCTCGCAAGGTGGCCCATCCATCCGAAGTAGGAGCCTGCTTCTTCCGGGGAGATGGACCGCACGGGAAGTTTCAGTCCCTTGCCTAGGACCTCCACGATCTCTCGCATCGGAACGCCCTCCTCCGCGACGGCTTGGTAGCGCGCGAAGTTGTCGGTCTTTTCGAGCGCGAGTCGATAGAGCCGTGCGACGTCCGTCACGTGCGCCGCCGGCCAGCAGTTCGACCCGTCCCCTACGTACCCCACGAATCCCTTCTCGCGCGCGATGGAGATGACGAGCGTCACCAGGCCGGCCTTCCGTGTGTCGTGCACCTGCGGCAAGCGCACGATGCCGACACGGACTCCGCGCTCTACGAACGCGCTGGCCGCGACCTCGGGGGTCCGGGGGAACTGATTGCCGCCGACCGGCTCGTCATCCTCCGTGACGGGGTGTCCGGCGAGCGCCGTGGCCATACCGGTCCCCGAGGTGACGAGGAGAAGCTTCTTCGTCCCCGCGAGCGCCTGGCCGAGCGCCGCAATCGCACGCCTCTCTTGCTCGCCGTTCTCCGCGAACTTCGAGAAATCATGGCTGAAGGCGAGATGGATGACCGCGTCGGCCGCCTTGGCCCCGCTCGTGAGCGTGTCGATCCGCTCCATTTCGCCGCGATGCACTTCCGCCCCGGCCCTGCCAAGCGCCTCTGCGCCCGCGTCGCTGCGGGCGAGACCCAGGACCGAGTGGCCCGCTTCGCGCAGCTCCTTCACGAGCGGCAAGCCGATGAACCCCGTGGCACCTGTCACGAAAACTCGCATGGCAATTCCTCCTTGGAGCGAAGCTCGTGATGTCAGCTTCTGTCATAGCGATAACACGTGATGTCAGTCCCTGCAATCACCTAGAATGGGAGGCCATGGCACGCTGGGAACCCGACGCACGAGGCCGGCTGGAGAAGGCCGCGATGGAGCTCTTCGAGGAGCGCGGGTACGAAACGACGACCGTCGAAGAGATCGCGGCGCGTGCCGGCCTCACCGAGCGGACGTTTTTCCGTTACTTCGCCGACAAGCGCGAGGTGCTGTTCTCCGGGTCGAAGAACCTCGAGAGGAATATCATCGACTGCATCGAAGGTGCCCCCGAAGAAGCCGGTCCGTTCGACATCGTGACCGCGGCCGTGGAGGCGGCGGGGCGCGCGCTTCAAGAGCACCGCGAGATGCGCTTCGTGCGGGCGCGCTACAGCCTCGTCACCAAGCATCCCGAAATCCATGAGCGCGAGCTCATCAAGCTCGCTTCCCTCGCGTCGGCCGTCGCGAAGGCGCTCCGTGAGCGGGGCGTTTCCGAGCCCGCCGCGAGCCTCGCCGCCGAGGCGGGCATCGCCGTCTTCAAGATCGGCTTCGAGCGGTGGGTCACCGAGAAGAAGCCGCTAGGCCTCCACGCCCACATCCGGGCAGCGGCTGCCGCACTCAGAGTGGTGGCGGTCGGAGAAAGGACGCCGAACCCTCGCGCGGTGCCGAAGAAGAAGGTGCCGAAGAAGAAGCGGGCACCCAGGGCGTAGACGCCTATCGCTCAGGGGGGACGGATCGCCCGGTGGCGATGTAGGAGTGGACCATGACGAAGCGGATTGGCGGCGAGGCCCGAAAACCCAACGCGGCCCTCAAGCCGTTCGACCCGCTGATCGGCGAATGGCGAACAACGGGCACGCACCCCTTGGTGCCCGGCAAGACCTTTCATGGTCGCGCATCGTTCTCGTGGATCGAGGGCGGTGCGTTTCTGATCTTGCGCTCGGAAATTGATGAGCCCGAAATCCCTAGCGGTACGGCGATCTTCGGCAGCGATGACGCCGAAGGGACGTTCTCCATGCTCTACTTCGACGAGCGTGGCGTGTCGCGGAGGTACGGCGTGAACATCAGCGGCAACGTGATGACTTGGAGCCGCGATGACCCGAAATTCCGGCAGCGCATGACCCTCACCATCGACGCAGACAAGATCGTCAGCAGGGGCGAGATGTCGCGAGAAGGCAAGCCCTGGGAAGGCGACTTGGAGCTCACCTACGAACGAATATAAGCGGTCATCACGGGCGGGGAGGGTTCGCCACGAACCCCTGTACCAAGCCCTCGTACCAAGCCCGGCGTAGACGATCGCGCCGCACGGTCATCGCTTCTTCCCTCCAATGAAGGGGATGGCGGCGGCTTGTTTCATCCACGACGCCGCTTGGCGTTCGTCGAAGTCGTCCACGGATGTCGGCTCGACGCCGCGCGTCGCCTTGCCCATTCCGATGGGCGTCACTGGCGGTTCCGGCTTGATCTCGGTGCCCCGTATGAACATCAGTTTTACATGGCCGACGAAGGCGCCCGACGAGAAGCACCAGCCGCCGTCCACGCCGTAGTACGCCATCCCCCACTTCACCGCACGCTGAAGCCCCGGTAACGTCTTGGCCGCAAGGGCATCGATGCGCTCGGCGATATCGCGCTGCGGGTGCGGAAGGCTGGCGATGTAAGCGAACACGGGCTCGTCGCCTGCCGCGGCCTTCGCGGCGCTTGCCTTGCCCGTCATGGCGACAAGCAGCTTCGTGGTGGTCTTGCCTTGGGCCGTCTTCGTGCCCTTGGCCTTTGGGTCGGTGACGCGGTTACCCCCGCGGCGAGGGGGGACTCTCTTGGGCCGTGCGTTCATCTCTGAGCGCGAGTGTACGCCAAGGTGCCGGCTCGAGCGCGGGTCGCGGTAAGGGGGTTGAGCGTCACGGATGGCCTGCCCGCGCAACGTCGTCGTGCACAATCAGCACGTTTCGGTGAGCGCGGTTGGCGACTCGCCCAGCGTTCGTTCCAAGCAAGCGGTCTATCCCATGGTAACCGTGACTGCCGACCACAATCAGCTGCACATCGCGCTCCTCACTGACTTGCACGATGACCTTCCACGGCTCCCCGACCCTTACGATGAACGGCTCAATGGTCAGACGTTGCGGTGACGCCTGGCTTACGAGGCGAGCGAGCTCCTCGAGCGCCACATCTCTCAAGTGCCCAGGAAGAGGATCGGTCGGAGCTCCGGCCGCGGCGGGGGGCCATTCGGGCGGGACCGAGATGGCGCGAACCACGGTGAGACCCGCCGAGAATGTCCGGGCCATCTCGACGGCCGCCTCGAATACGGCGGGCGCTCGGATCGAGGTATCGAGCGCGACTAAGATTCGTCGGATCATCGAGCCGCCGGCACGGGGTTCGGCATCGGACCTGGGGCCGGTCCTTCGACCGGCGCCGTGCGCTTCGCGATGAGCGTGAACATCGCAGGCACCAGAAAGAGCGAGAGCAGGGTCGATGACGTGAGCCCCCCGACGACGGTGAGCGCCAGCGGCTGGTTGGCTTCCGTCCCACGCTCAAGGCCGGTGGCGGTCGGGACGAGCCCAATAATCGTCGCGAGGCTCGTCATGGCGATGGGAATGAACCGGATGCGAGCGGCTTCGACGACCGCGTCGAGCTTGGACTCCCCCGCGTTCAAGCGGCGGCTTGCTTCGTCGACGAGGAGAATGCCATTCGAAACCGCGATCCCGATGACCATCAATATGCCCATGAGAGCGATGACCGAGAGTCCCTGTCCGGCGGCCATCAGAGCAAGGACAATCCCGATGAGGGACACAGGAATCGCGAAGAGCATTACGAGCGGTAGGCGAATCGACTTGAACTGAATCGTCATGATCATGAAGACGACCATCACCGCGAGGCCGAGGGCAGGACCGAGCCCCGCGAACGTCGTCCTCATCAAATCCATCTCGCCGACCCAGCGCCATTTGAGGCCCTGCGTCCTCGGGTCCAAGCTGAGCTTCTGCGCGAGCTCGTCGGACGCGCTGCCGATGTCGCGCCGCTCGGTCGCCATGTACACCTCGGTCACGCGTGTCATGTGGTCGCGCTCGATGGCGATTGGGCCCGAAGCGCGCTCGATGTTCGCGTAGGCGCCGAGGGTGACGGCGCGGGCTTCGGAGGTCACGAGCGCAGGAATCTGGGAAAGCGCATTCAAATCGACCACATCGTTTTCGTCGTAGTAGGTGACGACGTAGTACGCCTGTCCGTTGTGGGGGTCGATCCAGACGCTGGGCGTGTTGATATTGCCAAGCGTCGCGTCGAGCGTCGTTTGCGCCGCCTGCCGGGAGGTGACCCCGACCATTCCGGCCTGATCCCGCGCCGTGTCCACGTGGATCTCGGGGTAGTCCGTCTGGAGCTCTACGCGGATATCGCGCACGCCGCCCACGGTCCGTGCAACCTGCGCCACGCTCTTGCCTTGCTCCTCGAGGGCTTTGAGATTGTCGTTCTGGAGCTCTACGGCGATGGGTGCATAGTACCCGTTCGAAAAGACGCTCGCGACCAGGCCTCCGGGCCACTGAAGGAACTCGACGCCTGGGTACCGCTCGTTCAATAGCCGGCGCATCATGTCGGCGATCTCTTGCTGCGAGTGCTCTCGGTGTTCCGGCTCAGCGAGAGCCACGCGGATGAAACCCATGTGCGGCCCGTCGTTCGTGCTCGTCATCGCGCTCCGCGCATTTTCCGGGGACCCCTGGTTCGTCAGGACGAGGGTGACGTCCCCCTTTGGCAGCTCGCGAGCGAGCATCTTCGCCATCTCCTGGATGCGCCCATTCGCCTCGTGCAGCGAGATGCCCGGTGAAAACCTGACGTAGACGCGCTCCATCGACTCGTCGATCTCGGGGAAGAACGTGCTCGGAAGGCGCGTGGCGGCCCACCCCGCCGCGATCGTCACCATCGCGGATCCCGCCACGATCCACCAACGCGCCGCGAGCGCGGACCGCAATAGGTCGGCATAGCGATCCGCGATGCGGTCGATGAGCTTGCCGACCCATGCGCCAACGCCTCGCGGCTCTTTCTCGCTGAGGACGTAGCGAGCCGCAACCGGTGTGACGAACATGCTGACGAAGTACGAGGCAATCATGGCGACGGCGACAGTGAGGGCGAGCGGCGCGAAGAGCTTCTTGGCAAGGCCCGCGAGCAGGAGCACCGGGAGCAGGACGGCGATCGTCGTCAGCGTCGAGGCGAGAACCGGCAGCGCGACGGCGTTCGTGCCATCGAGCGCCGCGCGAAAACGGTCGAGTCCTTGTTTCTGGTGGCGGTGGATGGACTCGAGCACGACGACCGCGTCGTCGACCAGGCGCCCCATCGCGAGCGTCAGTCCACCCAGTGTGAAGGCGTTTAGCGTTTGCCCCGTCGCGTACAGGGCGACAAGCGTGATCGCGAACGCGAGCGGGATCGCGACTGCGACGATGAGCGTGCCACGGACGCTCTGGAGAAACAGGAGGATGACGAGCGCGATGAGGACGAGCGCCTGAAGAACCTCGCGTTTGAGGCCTGAATACGCCGTCTTCACGTACGTGGATTCGTCGAAAACGGGCTTGACGACCATCCCCGAAGGAAGGTTCTGAAGCCCGGCAATGACCTTTTTCGCCTTCTCGACGATCTGGAGCGTATTGCCTCCGGGTACGCGGAGAATGTTCAAGTAGATCGCGTTTTGTCCGTTGACCGACACGGTCTGCGTCGAAGCGGCTCCCCCATCCTGTACCCGCGCAACGTCACGAATGTAGACCGGGGTTCCCTCGACCTTCTTCACGAGCGCGTCGCCAATCGCCTTCACGCGGTGCGGAACCGCGTCGGTGTAAACGTTTGCGTCGAAGGCCGGGGAAATGAACTCTCCGGAGGGCAGCAGCGCGTTCGACTCTGCGACCGCAGCCGAGATGTCTTCTGCCGTCACGCCTCGCGATTGCGCGGCCGCGCGATCGACGATCACGTTGATCTGGCGCTGCGTCCCACCGTTGGGGGCGGCGCTGGCTACGCCTGGAATGCCCTCGAGCAGCGGCTCAATGTAGTTCATCCCGTAGTCGTAAAGCTGCGGTCCGGTGAGTCCGCCGCCCGATATGGTCACTTGAAGCACAGGGGCATTGGTCGGGTCGAACTGCAAGACGAAAGGCGGAATGACTCCGAGTGACTTCGGCACGGCCGCCATCGCGAACTGAACCTGCTGCTGTACGAGTGTCTGAGCGGCATTCAGATCGGTTCCCCACGCAAGCCACACGTACGCGATGCTCAGATTGTTGCGAGAGATGCTTTGAACGTGCTCGACGCCGGGTGTCGCGCTCACGTACTTCTCGATGCGCCAGGTCAGGGTCTTCTCGACGTCGCTCGCTGCCAACCCGGGCGCGAGCGTCCCGACGACGAGGACGGGCGGGGTCAGATCCGGAAAGGTGTCGACCGACATGCGAGGTGTCACGACAACGGCGAAGACGATCACCGCGATGCCGAGCATCAAGCTCGCGAGCGGGTTGCGTAGCGAGAGGCCTGTCACAACGACCTCCCGTAGCCTCCGCCCCGCGTCGCGCGCCCCGAGTCGCCTTCGGGCGTTCCCCCATCACCCCAGTCGGCCTCCACGTGCATCACGACCCTGTCGCCGTCCGAGAGGAGCGCGCGCCCCTCGGTAACGACCAGCGAGCCTGCGGGGAGCACGGCGAGAGCGAAGTACACGGCGCCACCCACCTCGCCCATCACGGGAAGGGTCTTCGCGTGCGCGACGTCGTCATCGACCACGTAAAGTTTCGCTTTCCCCTCGTCCTGCGTCGCCGCATAGATCGGTACCTCCACCGCAGCGATGGGCTGACCGACCTCGACGTGGACGATTGCGGTCGCCCCCACGGGATACCGCCGCGCGGGATCGGGCACATCGACCTCGAAGTGGATCGTGCGCGTCTTGGGATCCACCCTGGGGGCGCGCCTCGAGATCGGGGCGGACAGGTGGCTGCCCGTCGCGAGGATATCGATCTGAACCATGGTGGAAGGGTCGAGCGCGTCGAGGTCCTTCTCGGTAGCATCCACGACCACTCGCACCGTGTCGCGATCGACGATCGACACGATCGCAGCGCCGGGGTGTACAAACGCCCCTGGGTCGAAGCTCCGCGTCCCGATCTCACCGTCGAATGGGGCGCGCAGGACGCAGTCGCGGACGTCGAGCGACGTCTTGAGGACGTTCGCGTTCGTCTCGAGGAGCTGGGCCGCTTCGGCCACGCTCAGCGCGACTTTCTGCTCGACCTCGTTCGGTGCGACGAAGCCGCCGTCGAGCATCGTGGTAAGACGGGTCGCTTCGTCCGTCGCTGCACGCACGCGCGCGTCGGCCGCGCGGGCTTGCATCATCACGGCGCGCGTCGCCGCATTCGGGTTCGCACAGTCGAGCGTCGCCAAGATCGCCCCACGCTTGACCGTGTCTCCCGGTCGCACGAGCACCGTCTCGACGTACGCAGAGATGTACTGAGGACCCACGCTTGCCTCGACCCATGGTTCCACCGCGCCGACGTACGTGCGTGTGTCTCGGTACGGCGCGCTTCGCGCGGGGACGACGGTCACCGGACGCGGTGCGGTCTCGAGCGGAACGTGGTTCACGTGGTGCGACGCTCGGACGGAAAGAAGGACGACACCGAGGATGAGCACGGCCGCTCCGGCGCATACGGCGACGGTCGCGAGCGTGTGCCCTGCGGGGCGCTCGCCTGCCCTCGCATCGCCAGATGATGGGGTCTCGACGGTGGACGGCTGCATCGCTTTCCGAAGGGCGACGGAACGAAAGGTGCAAAATGCGCTCCCGTGGCTGGATTTCGCCACCGCTCTCTCGTCTCCGCACCGATGGTCGCGTTCGACGGCGACACGACGAGCTTCTCACCCGAGCGTCGGTTGTCCGACAAGTGGCCCTCGCAATTGGCACTTCGCGAAGGGCCAGGCGCATTGCGAAAACGCGTTTGCCGAAACCCCCTGCATGCTTCCGCGCTCTGGAGCACTCTCATGCATTTCCACGCATCGTCCGATTGAGCGTCGCAGGCGATGCAGCCGGGAGACCTTGTTCGGCCCGTTGCGTCGAGCCCGATTGGCATTGATCGTGCGTCCGCGCACGAGCTCGAGAGCGCCCCATCCGTCTCTCGCTACAAGGAGCCCGTTCAATGGTCGCGAATTATTTCTCGGTCGGCGTCGCCTTCTTCCTTGCGCTGCTCGTGCTCGTCGTGGCGACCTCGACAATTAATATCGCCAAGGAGTACGAGAGAGGTGTCGTCTTTCGGCTTGGTCGCCTGATCGCGCTCAAGGGTCCAGGCCTCTTTTTCATTTTCCCATTCGGGATCGATCACGTGCGAAAAGTAGACCTGCGCGTGATCACGCTCGAGGTCCCTCAGCAAGAGGTGATCACCTCCGACAACGTGACGGTCAAGGTCAACGCCGTCATCTTTTTTCAAGTCATCGACGCGCAGGCGGCGATCGTTCGCGTCTACAACTTCATGGAGGCGACGTCCCAGATTGCGCAGACCACGCTCCGTGCGGTGCTTGGACAATCCAGCCTTGATGAGCTCTTGGGCAGTCGCGACAAGATCAACGGCAAGCTGCAATCGATCATCGATCGGCAGACCGAGCCTTGGGGTATCAAGGTGGGGACTGTCGAGCTCAAGGACGCTCAGCTCGCCGAATCCATGGTGCGCGCCCTGGCGCGTCAGGCCGAAGCCGAGCGCGAGAAGCGGGCGAAGATTATCGCCACCGAAGGCGAGTTTCAGGCCGCTCAGGTGCTCGCCAACGCGGCCGAAATCATTTCGACGCAGCCGGCTGCCCTCGCGCTTCGCTACATGCAGACGCTGCTCGACATGGGATCGAACCAAAACTCCACGATCGTCTTCCCCATCCCGATCGAGTTGATCAGACCCCTGCTGGCGGCGCCCGTTCCGATGAAAACCGTGCCGGCGGCCCGCGCGCCGACCAACGGTGGAGACACTCCGCAGCTCGTGGCGCCAGTCGCGCGCTAAGCGGGGCCAGAACCCTGCGCCGGTTGGGCCCGGTCGCCGGGCGACTCGACGGGCCCGGCGCGGGCGAATTGCTAGTGCACGCTTCGCGGGGTGCGAACGCTCGACCCCGGCCGCCGTGGCGCACCGCCACCAGGGAGGCGACTCGAGAAACCGCGCGCGGCGGCATGTTCGTTGCTCTCCCGGGCCTCGAAGCAGAACGGAGCGTTCGCATGCCGAGACCAAGCGCCTCTCCTCGTCGCCGCGGATGGTTGTTTGCCGATGCTGCAGGTCCCCCTCGTGCCGCATGACAGCCTCGAGCGTCGCGGCGGCTTCAAGAAAGCGATTTACAGATGACTAACTCATGGTGGTTGGTGTGGACGGCGTTCATGTTCCTGCTTCTCGTCCCCCCGCTCGGTTATGGTTGGGGCTACCGCGGCTGGGGGCCGCCGTATCCGCGGTATATCCAGCGACGTCGCGGGCTGCAGGCAGCGGCGCTCGGTGGTCCTGCAACGTTCAACCACCATTCGTGGGGGTGGGGCGGCGATTTCGTGTGGATGGTGCTGGTCATCGGGATGTTCTGGGCGGCATGGGTGTTTTTCTCGCGCGTCCCATGAGCACAGCCGAAGTGCACACCCGCAAGGCTTGTGGCGGACCAGCCCAGGAACAATAATCCCATGAACACCTCCATACTCACACCCGACCTGTTGCACAAGATTAATGCCTACTGGCGCGCCGCCAACTATCTGTCGGTCGGGCAGATCTATCTCTACGACAATCCGCTACTGAAGGAGCCGCTGAACCTCTCCCACGTGAAGCCCTTGGTCGTGGGGCACTGGGGCACGACACCGGGCCAGAACTTCATTTATGTCCACCTCAATCGCGTGATCAAGAAGTTTGACCTAGACATGTTCTATGTGGCCGGTCCCGGTCACGGGGGCCCGGCGCTGGTGGCCAATGTGTACCTCGAAGGCACCTATAGCGAGATTTTCCCGAACATCAGTCAGGACGAGGAGGGATTGAAGAAACTCTTCACGCAGTTCTCGTTTCCCGGTGGAATTTCGAGCCATGTGGCCCCCACGACGCCGGGATCGATTCACGAAGGCGGAGAGCTCGGATACTCGCTGAGCCACGCCTTCGGGGCCGCGTTCGACAATCCCGATTTGATCGTCGCTTGCGTGGTCGGCGACGGCGAGGCGGAGACGGGACCCCTGGCGACGGCATGGCAGTCGAACAAGTTTCTCAACCCCGTGACCGACGGCGCGGTGCTGCCCATCCTGCACCTCAACGGGTACAAGATCAGCAACCCCACCGTTCTGGCTCGCATCGAGCGCGAGGAATTGGACCACTTTTTCCGAGGCTGCGGGTGGACGCCGCTCTTCGTCGAAGGCGACGATCCGGAGAAGATGCATCAACTCATGGCCGCCACATTGGAGCAGGCCGTCGAAAGCATTCGGCGCATCCAGGAGAGCGCACGGAGGAAAAACGACAACACTCGGCCCCGCTGGCCCATGATCGTGCTTAGGTCGCCCAAGGGGTGGACGGGGCCGAAGGTCGTCGACGGCCTGCAAGTCGAGGGCACGTTCCGTGCGCACCAAGTGCCGCTCCTGGTGGATCCGGAGCATCCGCGTCATGTCGAGCAGCTCGAAAGCTGGATGAAGAGCTACAAGGCAGAAGAGCTGTTCGATGAAAAGGGCCGACTCCTGCCGGAATTGGCCGAGCTCGCGCCAAGGGGCTACCGGCGCATGGGCGCCAATCCGCACACCAACGGCGGTAGCCTGCTGCGCGACCTGCGAATGCCGGACTTCCACGACCACGCCGTGACTGTGCCTTCGCCCGGCGCCGTGGACGGCCAGGACACGCTCGTCCTGGGTAAGTTCTTGCGCGATGTGGCCAAGCTGAATCAGGAGCAGCGCAACTTCCGCATCTTCGGTCCCGACGAGACGCTGTCGAATCTGCTCGGCGCGGTGTTTGAAGCGACCAACCGTCAGTGGGAAGCGCGAGAGCAGAAGAACGACGAGTTCCTGGCCCCGGACGGCCGCGTGCTCGACTCCATGCTCAGCGAGCACCAATGTGAAGGTTGGCTCGAAGGGTATCTTCTGACCGGTCGGCACGGAGTCTTCAACAGCTACGAGGCCTTCATTCGCATCGTCGACTCGATGTTCAGTCAGCACGCCAAGTGGTTGAAGGTCACCTTGGAACTGCCTTGGCGTCGGAAGATCGCGTCGCTGAACTATCTGCTCGCTTCCCACGTATGGCAGCAGGACCACAACGGGTTCACGCACCAGGACCCGGGCTTTCTGGATCATGTCATCAACAAGAAGGCGGACATCGTGCGGGTATATCTGCCGCCCGATGCCAATTGCCTGCTGTCCGTCTTCGATCACTGCCTGCGTAGCCGGCACTACGTCAATGTGGTGGTGGCAGGCAAACACGCGCTGCCGCAATGGTTGACCATGGACGCCGCAGTGGTGCACTGCACCGAGGGCATTGGCGTCTGGCAGTGGGCCAGCAACGATCAGGACGCCGAGCCAGACGTCGTGATGGCGTGCTGCGGCGACACGCCCACGCTGGAGATTTTGGCGGCGGTGTCCATTCTTCGTCAACACCTGCCGAATTTGCGGATCCGAGTGGTCAATGTCGTTGACCTCATGAAGCTCCAGTCCGCGAGCGAGCACCCCCACGGGCTGAGCGACACCGACTACGACTCCTTGTTCACGAAGGACAAACACATCATCTTTGGCTTCCACGGATATCCGTGGCTCGTCCATCGGCTGACCTATCGCCGGACCAATCGGAACCTGCACGTCCGCGGCTACAAGGAAGAAGGCACCATCACCACCCCCTTCGACATGAGGGTCCAAAACGACCTCGACCGCTTTCATCTGGTGCAAGACGTGGTCGATCGTCTGCCCCAGTTGGGCGCGAAGGGCGCCTATTTGAAACAGATGGTCCACGACAAGCTCATCGAGCACAAGCATTACATCTGCAAGCACGGCCAGGATTTGCCGGAAATACGGCACTGGAAATGGGGTTTGCCCGCGTGAAGACGGAAGATCTGCTGGCCACGGCAAGAAGGCTTGTCGCGGGCGACAGGGGCCTTCTGGCGATCGATGAAAGCAACCCTACCTGCAACAAGCGCTTTGCGCGATGGAGCATTCCGCAAACGGAACCGATGCGGCGCGCCTATCGGGAGTGGCTCATTGCCACCCCCAATCTCAATGAGTGCATCAGCGGCGTGATTCTGTACGACGAAACGATCCGCCAGAAGAAAGACGACGGAACGCCGTTGGTGAAGGCAACCACGGAGGCCGGGCTCGTGGTCGGCATCAAGGTGGACACCGGCGCCAAAGACATGGCGGCCCATCCGAAGGAGAAGGTCACCGAGGGGCTCGACGGCCTGCGCGATCGTCTCGCCGAATACGTTCGAATCGGTGCCCGCTTTGCCAAGTGGCGGGCCGTGATTGCCATCGGCGACGGCATTCCCACCCGCGGTTGCATCGAGGCCAACGCGCACGCCTTGGCTCGGTATGCCGCGTTGTGCCAGGAGGCCGGGCTGGTCCCCGTTGTCGAGCCGGAAGTGCTCATGAAAGGCGAGCACGGCCTAGAGCGGTGCCGCGAAGTGACGGAAGACGTGCTGCGCGCGGCGTTCGACCAGCTGTACGCGCAAGGCGTGATGCTCGAGGGCATGATCCTGAAGCCCAACATGGTGGTGCCGGGTTTGAGCTGCCCGAAGCAAGAAACGGTGGACGACGTGGCCGACGCCACTGTGAAATGCTTCTTGCGGGCGGTTCCCGCGGCCGTTCCGGGGGTTGCCTTCTTGTCAGGCGGCCAATCCGGGGAGCTCGCGTCAGCACGCTTGAATGCCATGAACGTGAGGTTCAAGGCGCGATTGCCGTGGGCTTTGGCGTTCTCCTTCGCACGCGCCATCCAAGAGCCGGCCCTGGAGATTTGGCATGGCGAGAAAGCCAACGTCCCGGCGGCGCAGCGGGCCCTTTATCATCGCGCCCGGTGCGACCGGGCGGCGCGTCGGGGCGAATATGATGTCGCGATGGAAGCGCAGAAGCCATGAATACGGCTAAGGCGCAGCCGACCAAGCCGAGTCCCGCTGTGCCCGTTACCAAGGCTCGCGGAGCGAAGGCCCCATCGACACCCGACCCAAAAGACGATCTGAAGTCTCTCCCTATGTCCGAAGTGGAGGCAAGGCTGAAATCCTCGCCGGACGGCCTCAGTCAATCGGAGGCCCAAAAGCGGCTGACCCAGGTTGGCCCGAATGAGATCCAGGAAAAGAAGACCAATCCGCTTCTGAAGTTCCTGATGTACTTCTGGGGTCCCATTCCGTGGATGATTGAAGCTGCGGTGATTCTGTCGGGCGTGGTCCGCCATTGGGCGGACCTCGGCATCATTCTTCTATTGCTTATTTCCAATGCCGTGGTTGGGTTCTGGGAGGAGCGTCAAGCCGGCAACGCGATCGCCGCCCTGAAAGCCCAACTGGCCATCCAGGCCAAGGTGAAACGTGACGGCAAGTGGATCACCCCGCCGGCGCGAGAGCTGGTGCCGGGCGATGTCATTCGCGTGCGGCTGGGGGACATCGTCCCCGCCGACGCTCGGCTGCTGCAGGGCGACCCCGTTCAGGTGGATCAATCCGCCCTGACAGGAGAGTCGCTACCCGCCGAGCGCAAGGCGGGTGATGCGGTCTTCTCGGGGTCCATCATCCGCCAGGGCGAGATCGGCGCTCTCGTCTACGCCACGGGCGACAAGACGTACTTCGGCAAGACCGCGCAGCTCGTGCAAGGAGCGCACACCGTCAGTCACTTTCAACGCGCGGTGCTGAAGATCGGAAACTACCTGATCATCCTGGCGGTCGCGCTGGTCGCCGTGATCATCACGTTCGCTATCCTTCGGGGCGACCACATCCTCACCACGTTGCAGTTCGCCTTGGTGCTGACCGTGGCCGCGATCCCCGTGGCGATGCCGACCGTGCTGTCGGTCACGATGGCGGTCGGCGCCCGGCTGCTCGCCAAAAAGCAGGCGATCGTGAGTCGCCTGGTCGCCATCGAGGAGCTCGCAGGGGTCGACGTGCTGTGCTCCGACAAGACGGGGACGCTGACCCAGAACAAGCTGACGCTGGGCGATCCGTTCAGCGTGAGCGGTGTTCCAGTCGCCCACGTCATCCTCGCGGCGGCGCTGGCCTCGCGCGCAGACGACAACGACACGATCGATCAGGCAGTCCTCGGGGGCCTCAAGGATGGCGACAAGGCCCTGCAGGGGTATCACGTGGACCACTTCCAGCCGTTCGATCCGGTGCACAAGCGCACCGAGGCCACGGTTAAGGCGGCGGACGGCCAGACGTTCAAGACGACCAAGGGTGCACCCCAGGTGATCTTGAAGCTGTCGACGAATGCCGACGCCGTGAAGCCGGCCGTCGATACGGCGATCGCCGAGTTCGCTGGCCGCGGCTTTCGTTCGCTCGGCGTCGCGCGGGCCGACGGCGACGCAAAGTGGCAGTTTCTCGGCGTGCTACCGCTCTTCGATCCGCCGCGTGAAGACGCCAAGGCCACCATCGCGACTGCGGGTCAGATGGGGGTGAAGGTCAAGATGGTCACGGGCGACCAGCTCGCCATCGCCAAGGAGACCGCGAAGAAGCTGGGAATGGGTCCCAACATCCTCGATGCGGACAACCTGGGCGACACCAAAAAGGAGGAGACCTCGGCGGTCGCGGAGTCGATCGAGAAGGCCGACGGGTTCGCTCAGGTATTTCCCGAACACAAGTTTCACATTGTGGATGTTTTGCAAAAGCGCGGGCACATCGTCGGCATGACCGGTGACGGGGTGAACGATGCCCCGGCGCTGAAGAAGGCCGACTGCGGCATCGCCGTGTCGGGCGCGACGGACGCGGCGCGCGCGGCAGCCGCCATCGTCCTGATGACGCCGGGCCTCACCGTGATCATCGACGCGATCAAGGAGAGTCGGAAGATTTTTCAGCGCATGAACAGCTACGCGATCTACCGGATCGCCGAGACGCTGCGCGTCCTCCTGTTCATGACGCTGGCAATCCTGGTCTTCAATTTTTTCCCGCTAACGGCGGTGATGATCGTGATGCTCGCGTTGCTCAACGACGGGGCGATCCTCTCTATCGCTTACGACAACGTTCACTACAAGAACGAGCCCGAAGCCTGGAACATGCGCGTGGTGCTCGGCGTCGCGACGGTGCTCGGCGTCTTCGGAGTGGTGTCAGCGTTCGGCCTTTTCTACCTCGGTGAGCGCGTCTTTCATCTCGACCGCGCGCACATCCAGACGCTGATGTATCTGAAGCTGTCGGTCGCGGGCCACTTGACGATTTTCTTGACGCGCACGCGGGGCCCGTTTTGGTCCATACGCCCCGCGCGCGTTCTGTGGATCGCGGTCGTTGGCACGCAAGCCGTTGCCACTCTGATCGCGGTGTACGGGCTCTTCATGACACCGCTCGGCTGGGGCTGGGCAGGGTTCGTGTGGGGCTATGCCCTCGTATGGTTTCTCGTGAACGACCGCGCGAAGCTGCTCGCGTATCGGATCTTTGATCCCATCGGGAAAAAGAGACCGTCCGAGAAGAGCCCACCGATCCGCAATCCGGGCCGCGGGACTCAAGGGCCGGTCGATTTGGCGCCGCAGATCGCCAAGGGAGCCTATGAGCTCTACGAGCAGCACGGCCGGCAGGAAGGCCACGCGGCTCAGGACTGGCTGCAGGCGGAGGGAGAGATCCGGAGAGCTCGGACCAAGCCATAGAAACAGATTCTCCCCGTGTGCGGCGGTGCGATGGGTTGGGATGACAGTGGGAGGTGTGACGTGAAATACATCAATCGATTCAGAATCGAGCCCGACAGTAAAGTAAAGCTGAAGGACATCGATCCTGGGTTCACGGACGGCCGCGAGAGTCACAAGCAAGCCGCGGAAGAGATTGAACACGACCAGAAGAAGCTGCGAAAACTTCAGGATTTGCTCTATGCCGATGGGCGGTGCTCCCTGCTGATATGCCTGCAAGGGATGGACGCGGGGGGCAAGGACGGGACAATTAACCACATATTGGGGTCGATGAATCCCCAGGGCTGTCGTGTGGTGGGGTTCAAGCAGCCCTCCGCTGAAGAACTGGCACACGACTTCCTTTGGCGAGCTCATCGGGCCACGCCCGTCAAGGGAAGCGTGAGCATTTTCAATCGATCTCACTACGAAGACGTGCTCGTCGTCCGCGTCCACAATCTCGTTTCGCACGCGGTCTGGTCTCGCCGGTACGACCAAATCAACGAGTTCGAAAAGGAGCTCGTCGATAGCAACACACACATTCTCAAGTTTTACCTCCACATCTCCAAGCGAGAGCAGCTGAAACGGTTCGAGGATCGGCTCGACGATCCCACGAAGCAATGGAAAATCAGTGAGTCCGACTACAAGGAGCGAGAGTTCTGGGGCGACTACATGACGGCCTACGAGGAGGTTCTGTCCCGCTGCAGCACGCCACATGCGCCCTGGTTCGTCATCCCGTCCGACCACAAGTGGTTTCGCAACCTCGCGATTGCGCGGATCGTCGTGGAACATTTGGAGGCCTTGGACATGAAGCTTCCCAAGCCATCGGTCGACCTGGGGCACATTCGCCGCGAGTATCATGCCGCGACGAAGGCATAGACCGCGACAGCGTGGAGACGAGCGTTTTCCGCGCATCAAGGCGTCGAAGACGACGACCTCAACGTGATCTGTCTCGGCGGCCTGGTCGTCGGCCATGGAGCCGCGTGGGAGCTCGTTCAGACGTTTCTTGCCGCGCGCTTCAGCGGCGCAGAACGCTTCCGACGCCGTCTTGCGAAAGTGGCCGAGCTCGAGAACAAACGATGAGTGAAACGCGGCTAGGCTGTGGCACCGCTCATGCACGGTGAACACCCATGCTGCGAAGCCTGAAGGATCTCGAACGCTATTCTGTACGCGCGACCGACGGCAACATCGGAACAGTGTCAAACTTCCTCGTGGACGACGAGCGCTGGGCTGTCCGCTATCTCGTTGTCGATACCGAACCCGGACGGCAGGTTCTCATTTCGCCAATCTCATTCCGGGAGGTCGACTGGGGCACCCACCACTTCGACGTCGCATTGACAATGGACAAGGTGAAAAAGAGCCCCGATGTGGACGTGAGCAAGCCCGTGTCTCGCCAGCATGAGCTCGCCTACTCGCGCTACTACGCCTACCCATACTATTGGGGATCCATGGGCGCTTGGGGAATGGGAGCGTATCCGGGCACGCTCGCCGCCAGTGCGTGGCGCGTGCCTCCACCCGACCTAGCCGAAAGATCTCCTGGAGATGTGCACCTGCGAAGTGTCAATGAAATCCGCGGATACCACATTCAGGGGACTGACGAGAAGGTCGGCCACGTGGACGACTTTATCGTCGACGACGAGACGTGGGAAATTCGTTATCTGGTCGTTGACACCCGCAACTGGTGGCCCGGCAAGAAGGTGCTCCTCGCCCCTGGTTGGGCCAGCCGCGTCAGTTGGCTGGAGCGCATGATCCACGTCGACGTCTCTCGACAGTTCATCAAGAGCTGCCCAGAATGGGACACCACCCCGGCCGGGATTAACCGCCAGTACGAGCGCGGCCTTTATGATTACTACACGCGTCCGTTCTACTGGAGTGACCTGCCGCGACCCACTTTGCCAGTGAACTAGCACTACTGGCTGGAGGCCACGCGCTCCCGATTCCTGCGCCCGAAGACGCACACGCCTCGAGGGAAAGGCGTCTCGACACGGTCTCCCCTCGAAGGGAACCGAGTGGCGCGCGACAGCGAGTATCCTGCGCGGCACTCCCCATGAACGAACGCATTTCCAGGGCCGTCATCGAGGTCGGCTTCATCGTCTTCCTCTTCTACGCGAACCTCCTGATGGGCGAATACGAGCGCTCGGGAATGGGCCAGACGCGGGGCCTTGGCTGGGCCATCTCGGACATCCTGACGGCGCCAAACCTCGCAATCGCGATCACGGCTGCGATCGTTGGCTACGTCGTCTTTGAGTTTCTCAGGAAGAGCCTGCCGTGATGGGCTAACGCAAACTCGATCGACTTGCGGCCTTGGGCGCGAAAGGGCGATATCGGGCACGGTGGCCGCTTGGAGTGACGAGGTACGAAGGCGGGTCGACGAGATCGAGTGTTCCAGGCGCTCGCAACGCACCTCCGTCTCCTGCAACCGCGACAGGCCTGGTACAATACGACCAACTTGGTGAGCGTCAGACGGCTTAGCGAGGACGGCGAGCGTTTCGGGCTCGATGTGCGGATCGCCGAAGGCCGCAGCGAGACGCGCTACGAGGTGACGTTGACGAAGAAAGACCACGCGCGTCTCGCGCGGCCCGGCGAGACCGCCGAGGCGTTCGTCGAGCGCTGTTTCGCGTTCCTTTTGGCGCGCGAGCCGAAAGAGTCGATACTCACGCGCTTCGATGTCTCCGTCATTGCGCGCTACTTCCCCGAGTTTGAGCGCGTGATCCGCGAGGTGTAGAAGGCCCGGTCGTCGCTGCACCGAGCCGCGTCACCCAATCCAAGACGCGAACAAGCGAGCAGCGGCCGCCAATCAGGCGACGACCTTGTCCACGAGAGCCTCAATGTCTCTGGAGCGTTGCGCGCCCATGCCAAAGGTCTTCTCGGTGCGCTTCGGCGATGTCGGCCGCTGGATCACGACGGGCTCGCGCTTCGCGACCTTCTTCATGGTTGCGTGCGCCACCTTCTTGGAGGGCTTCCCTACTTTTGTCACCGCGCGGCTCATGCTCCAAAGATAGGCTCTGAGCGATCGCGTCGCAAACTAGAATGACGGCGTCAAGGCGCGCAGCGACGCACTAGGCGCCAGCGGCGCGTCCACGTTCGAGTTTGGCGAGTGTCGACAGATCTTCGTGCAGGTCGCTGATCTCGTAGCGGGCAACGGGCAGCTCGTGGGTCCGCGCGAGGTCGAGCCGTCGATCGTCCGGGAGGCCTGCGACGACATCGAGCTCCAGTAATTCCAGTAGGAAGTGCCCAATTCCATGTACACGCAAAAGCGCCGCAAAAGCGCCGCCGCAAAAGCGCCATGGATGGCTGGACTAGATTTTTACCTGTCTTGTTTGGCATTTGATTCGGCCATAGGATCGCTTGTCGCGCAGGCGTGCCGCGTCGAGGGGCGCCGAGGAGAGACAGGCCATGCATCGCCGTCGATTTTTGGGGGCACTCGGGACTGCCGCGATGGCGCCGCTTGCGCAGTCAATCGAGAGGCTTGCGCACGCGACCGCTGGGGCCCCCGTAAAGCGCCTCATCACGTTCTACACGTCGAGCGGCTGCCCGGCTTCGTACTACTGGCCCACCATCCAAGGCACGAACTACGACCTTTCGCCCGTGCTCATGCCCCTCGCGGCCTACCAGTCGCGGATGACGGTCCTCCAAGGACTGTCGCTCGGGCCCGGGTCGAATCATCGCTTCGGGATGGACAACTGCCTGACGGTGGGCGCTCAAACGTCGTACGAGCAGACCCTGGCCACCGCGCTCAATGCGGACCTTCTCAACCTTTCGGTCGCTCCCCTCGCGGGCGGCAACGAAATGAGCTTCATCAACGGGGTTCGCCAGCCGGGGATCTACGACCCCGTGCAGTCGCGCGCCGAAGTGCTCCGGACGGTCAACACGTCGGCCCTCGGTGCGCAAGGCGCCAACATCGCCGCGATCCGGCAGTTCAAGGCCCTCGCGCTCGGCCTCAGCTTGTCGGAGCTCGACGCGTTGAGCAAGCAGGTCGCCTCCCTGCCCTACGAGAGCGCGAAGGTTCAAGGGCACATTCAGGCGGTGCAGGAGCTCAAGGTCAGCCTCGCGCAAAACCCGCAGCAGAGCTCTGCCTCGGCCATGAGCTGCACGACGCTCTCGACCACCGCACTCAACGCGGCGATGGGGGCTGTCACCAACGGCGATGCCTGCCAGCCGTTCTTGCCGGTGCTTCTCGATGCGCAGATCGAAAACTGCGTCGAAGGCTTCCTCTGCGGCCAGCGCACCATGGCCAACATCCAGGTGATGCATGCCTGGGGCAACCACGTGTTCTCGTGGCTCGGCTTCTCCCAGGCGCACCACCAAGACCTGTCGCACTGGGTCCCCTCGCAGCCGACGGGGATGACGGCGCAGCAGATGGCGACCTGCAACACCTGGCTCGCGAGCCGCTTTCTCACCTTGATTCAGGGGCTCGACGTGCCCGACCCCCTCGTTCCCGGAAAGACGGTGCTCGACAACACGGTCATCTTGTGGACTTCCGAGGTGGACGGCGGCGACGCCCACACCGTCCAGTCGATTCCGGTCATCCTCATCGGCAACCTCGGCGGGGCGCTGAAACCAGGCCAATTCGTCAGCTACGGGCCGCCGGGCGGCATCGACACAGCCACAGTCAACACGCTAAGCGCCACGGGTCGCAACATGGGCGACCTTTTCTCCACCCTCTCGACGGCGATGGGCGTCCCCATCAGCTCGTTCGGGCCGCGTATGGGGCAGGGGCTTCTCAAGGAGATCCTGTCATGAGCCCGCGTCGACGCCTCCTCCATGGTGTGCTCCTCGCTGCGCTCGGGGCGGGAGCCGCGGCGGCCTGCGGGATCGGCCAAATCGGACCCGGGGGCCAGAACACCTCGGCGCCTGGGTCGAATGCCTCGAGCTCTGGCTCCGTGGCCGCGCCGAATGCCGGGGGCACAGCGAGCTCCGGGAGCGCGGACGCTTCGGGCCCGACGAGCGCCGGTTCGACGGCGGCGGCCAGCAGCGCGCCGGCCGCCGGAGGCGCACGGCCCGCCTTCTGCACGACGTCGAGCGTGGGGGTGCCCGCGTATCAAATGGTCCGCCGGTTGTCCCAGGACGAGTACAACGCCTCGCTCGTCGACGTCTTCGGTCAAGACCCGACCAGCTGGCAGGACATCCAGTTCGTGGGCGACCTCAAGCAGGCGAACCAGTACGACACCTATTCAGACGCTCTCTTGGTCAATCAGCCGTGGCTCGCGGCGCTCGTCGATGCGACCTTCTCCACTGCGCAGAGCCTGCTCGCAGGCCCGACCGCGTCGCAGCTGTTCGACCCGTCCTGTAACCAGATGGCCATCGACGCGACGTGCGTGCAAGCGATGGTGCAAAACTACGGCTATCGGCTGTTCCGGCGTCCTCTGACGACCGCCGAGGTCTCGAGCTACGTCACCCTGTTCTCCCAAGGCGTCTCGATGGTGCAGCTTTCGCCGAGCGACGCGCTCGCGGGCACCCTCGCGGCGTTGATGCAGTCTCCCAACACGCTTTACATCCAGGAGCTCGGGCAGCCCGACGGTGCGACCTTCAAGCTCGGCGGCTACGAGCTCGCGTCGATTCTGTCGTATGGGCTTACCGGGTCGACGCCGTCCAAGGCGCTGCTCGACAGCGTCGGCACCGGGGCGCTCGACACCCCCGCAGGCCTCGTCGCCGCTTCGCAAGCGATGATGCAGAGCCCCGCGGGCCAGGCGCACCTCAGCAAGTTCTTCGTCGAGTGGACCGCGTACGACACCGTGCCGTATGCCGTGAAAGACCCGACCGTCTACACCCTGCCGAGCGACATCCAGACGGCGATGGTGACAGAGACCCAGAGTCTCATCGAGAACATCAATCAGACCGGCGGCGGGCTCGCAGACCTTCTTCAGTCGCCGACCACGTTCGTCAACCTGTCGCTCGCTCAATACTATGGGTGGAGCACGACGGGGCTCACCGACGCGCAGTTCACGTCGGTGCAGCGCCCGGCCGGCCAGGGCGTCGGGATGCTTTCACAAGGTGGCTTTCTCACGATCCATGGCACCCCCAACAGCTCGTCACCCACCCAGCGGGGCCTCTTCGTGCTCGAGTCGCTGCTTTGCGGGCAGGTGCCGCCGCCCCCTCCGAACATCCCCGTCATCCCCGCTCCGAGTGGCAACGTCACGACGCGCGAGCGCTACGAGGATCAGCACGCGGTCGGCTCTTGTCAGGCGTGCCACGGGCAGATGGATCCGATCGGCTTCGGCCTCGAGAACTTCGACGGCATCGGGCGCTACCGCACGACCGAGGCGGGTCAGCCCATCGACGCGTCCGGGACGATCGCGGTGCTCGACAAGGAGACGTTCAACGGCCCAGCGGACCTTGCGTCGAAGCTCGTCGCAGCGCCTCAGGTGTCGCAATGCTTTGCCGCCCAGCTGACGGCGTACGTCCTCGGAGTGGCCGTCAGCGACGCGCTCTGCATCGCGCCACCTTCCGCTTACGCGGCCAGCAGCAGCCCCCTCAGCTTCTCCCAAGTGCTCGGACAGGTCGTCGAGCCGACCCATCTCGCGCTTCGATCGCCCTGACTTACCGCGAAAGCTTGGGTGGCCGCGCTCGTGCTCGGCGCCGTTTGATGTCTACGGGCGCTTGCTCGTCCAGTGCTCCTGCCCGACGGCGTCCGGCCACGCAGATCCCAGCTTGAGCAGCGTGAGCCACGTCTCCGCGAGCTTGCCCCCCTCGATTCGATAGAGCTGCATTCCGGCCCGCGTGCGCGCCTCTCCCGTGCTCGCGTCGGTCCACGTCAGGTTGAAGCGAAACCACGCGCGGTCGCCCGCGAGCTCGTGCTCGTACACGACGAAGCGTGTGTTCGGGCGCTCGCGCTGCGCGGCGGCGATCTCTGTCGCGTAGTCGTCCGGCGTCACTACGCGGGTGCCCGATTCGTCGTGGCGGATGTACGTCGGCGCCACGCAGCCGGCGACCAACTCGAGCCGCCCTTGGTGCCACACGCTTTCCCACCGGTCGAAGAGCGCACGAACACTAGTCTCGTCAGACATCGACACATTCCTTCCTGCGAGCGGTTCGGTGGCGACCGCCGAGCGAGCGCTTGTTGTACCGCAAGCGCTCACGACGATGAGGCAGAAGAGAGCACCGAACAACCTACGCCACATACCGATGAACTTCCTCGATGGCGATGCTCCGGTTCATCCGCAAACGAGTCACTTCGCGTCCGACTTCCCATGCGCCGCGATCGAGAGATCGTTCCATTGCTCCCACGTAGCGATCCGCTTCGCGTACTCGTCCTTGATCATCGCGAGCGGTCCCGCTCCGAAGAAGATGCGCAGCGGAGGATGCTCGGCATCGACCACCTTCAGGATCGCGGGGCCGGTCGCCAGAGGATTGCCCCGTGTGCGGCGGACGGAGCCGAAGATCTGGGCCAGCTTCGCACGGACGCCGTCGTAGAACGGGAGCTTCGTCGCCTGCACGGACGAGGCACCGTTCCAGTCGGTCTCGTATCCGGTGGGCTCCACGAGCGTCACCTTGATGCCGAAGTCCTGCACCTCGGCCGCGAGCGACTGCGAGAATCCCTCCAGAGCCCATTTCGACGCATGGTAGAGGCCCAGCGTCGGGAACGCCTGGACGCCTCCGATCGACGAGACCTGGATGATGTGGCCGGAGCGCTGCTCGCGGAGGATCGGCAGCACGGCCTTGGTCACCCAGAGGGCTCCGAAGAAGTTCGTCTCGATCTGCGCACGCGCCTGGGCCGGGTCACCTCCTCGATGGTGCCGAAGAGCCCGAAGCCGGCGTTGTTGACGACGACGTCCAGGCGGCCAAAGTGCTCGTGGCCCTGCTTGACGGCCGAGGTCACGGCCGCCTCGTCGGTCACGTCCAGCGCGAGCGGCAGCACGTTCGGGCCAAAGTGTGCGACCAAGTCGCTCAGGGTCTTCGGGTCGCGCGCGGTGGCGATCACCTTATCGCCTCGGCCTAGCGCAGCCTCGGCCCAGATACGCCCGAAGCCCTTGGAGGTACCCGTGATAAACCAGATCTTTGCGGCGGTCGCCATCGACTTCTCCCTCTTAGGTCTTGTGATCCCTCTTGGGTCCTGTGACGCACTTGCCAGGGTTCGATGCACGCCCGGCCATGCGCGTTCTACGCCGTCACCCGTGCCATTTATCCCTGGGGTATACTGAACGAACCTCGTCCTACGGACTGCGCATCATCAGCGCACGGAGAGCGACGCGCCATGAGCAAAAGAACTACGAAGACCGATGAGCCCTCGAAGGCCTCTCTTGCCGAAATGCCCGAGATCGATTTCTCTCGCGTGGGCAAGCTGAGCCGAGGCAAGTATGCCGAGCGCGCCCGACGTTCGCTTGAGGTCGTCGTGCTCGACAAGAAGCTCGTGGCGTCGCTAGGAGGGCCCGACCGAGTCGCCGGGATTCTCCACGCTTTGGCGGAAGCGATCGGCGATAACAAGCCAAAGAGACGCCGCGCGGCCTGACCGGTCCCCGGTGCCCGCTCATGCGTGAGGCCCGCTAGCTTGCGGCCTTGACGGCCGGCGCCGCGCTGGCCGCCTACGTCAGCGGCGACGGCGCCGATTCATCTTCCGGCTACCCATTTCTCGTAACAAGGAGGGTGCATTCCGCCGCCGCTCGCAAACCAAAAAACGACGTCACCGGCCCGATAGCGTCGACCGCATGCGACGCAATCGCCGCCGAGCGGGCTCGAGATGCGTTCGGTTGGATCCGGGCTCTCGGGCGCGGACGCGCCAGACTGACGTCGTCGCATCTTGGGCCTCGAGGTACGCGCGGGCATGGAAATCACGAGGGCATGCTGCTGAATCATGTCTGGCCCCGTGCCAGGCCCGATATCGGCGACATCAGCACGTGCACGTTGGGCCGAGCGCCTTCAAGGAGCACTCTGGTTGAGGATTCGCTTCGCTCGCAGCCCGCGTACGACCGCGATGGCGTCCTCCCGCGTGAGGTAAAGATTCGAGGGTTGATGGGTCTTGACCGCGACCGCACGCATGGTCGCCCTTGCGGAAAGGTCCGACGTAAATCGAATGGTGGCGATGCTATACGTGTTGCCCCCGTACTTCACGCGCTCGGCCCACTTGGACGTCAAAGCCATGTTCAACGAGAAATTCGTGTAGTCGATGACGCCATAGACTCGATCGGGTGCGCACCTGCGCGTCCAAAAGCGATCGATCGCGTCGAAGATGACCTGAATCTGCAGAGCCGTCTCGACCTTCAGCCCCGCCAAGCCCACGAACATGATCTGCTCGATCGGATCGAAAGATAGGATGGGTATCGACGCGCCGAGAGATGAGCCACTCATGGGGGTGGTCTCACGCTGGGCCGGCGCGGCAGCACGCCGCGAGCGAACGTGAAGAAGGTCACGGATGACGCGACCCCGCCCAGCGCGCGATAAAATTCGAGCGCGTGAGCGTCTTCGTCGTCTGCGGGGACGAAAATATCGTGGATGCCAGCCTCCCGGGCGAGGGACCGCAGATGCGACATCAGAAGCCTGCCAACGCCCTTGCGCTGATGATCCACGCGGACCGCGATATCGTAGATGAATATCTCGCTCGACTCGCTTCGTGTCATGGGCAGCGTGTGCGCGGTGAGGCCGCCCGCGATCTCTTCGCCCAACATCGCCGCGAGCAACCATAACTGCTCGCGCCCGAGGAGCCCGGCGACATACGCGTCGCCGAGCTCGTCATGCTCCTCTTCGAAGACTGCGGCCATGATCGAAAGGAGCTTTTTGGCAACTGCGACATCGCCTGCGACGAGCCGCGCGACGCGATAGTCCGAGCCGACTGGGTGAGCAGACATAGTCGACTCCCACGATACCAGCTGCGTCAGCGACGAGCGCAAGCCTGCAGGCCGATTCGGTGGGATCGTTCTCGGAGCGCGTCCTAGACCCGACAGGCGCGTAGCGGCGAGCTGCGCCGAGCTTCTCGCCCGACGAGCCGATGACCTCGATGCGGGCGAGGCCGCCGCACGATCGCCATTTGCCGGTGCGCTCGCGGTGGTTGCACCCCGGCCAGCAGCAGGGACGACGCTGGACCACGCGGGCCAGCCGACCCATCGAAGGATCGCCAGTGCTCCCGAAGCAACTACTTTGACGTCCATCGCTCGATCCCGGCCTCTGCAAATCCAACTCCGCGGGATGGCACGGAGCAACCGGCAGCATGAGTGGGCACCACAAGTCTCGGTTGCGGATACGTGTCCGCGAGAGAGTGACAAGTCTGGGGCAGGCGGAACGGCCCGTTCACGTCGGCGGTTGCGATCTGCGTGCTAAGGCTCACCCTATGCCCAGGGATCACCGACGGCCGTCACCTCGTGATGAGAACGCCGTCCCGGTCGCTCGTGCGCCGAGCCACGCAGAACGCTGCCGCACGCTCGCCGCGCAAGCAACGTCGGCAACGCTGTCGACGATTGCCCGCGACCCGAGTGGCTTTCCGTACGGATCGCTCGTGACTCTGGCCATCGACGACGCGGGGCGCCCCCTGCTGCTGCTTTCGGAGCTCGCCGAGCACTCTGGCAATTTGCAAGCGCGCCCCGAGGCCTCCGTTCTCCTTACCGAACCGCTCGGGACCCACGATCAGCCGCTCGCGCTGGGCCGAGTCACCATTCTCGGCCTTTGCACAAAAGTAAGCGTCGACGAACGGGCGGGCACACGCGGGACCTTCTTGAAGCAGCAGCCAGGCGCTTCGTACTACGTGGATTTCGAGGACTTCGCATTCTATCGCCTGCAGCCGGTGGCGCTTCGCTACATCGGCGGGTTCGGGCGGATGTCCTGGGT